>JACCDN010168732.1_pt1 | contig 71823 bp, 71 predicted proteins | sample 7441691 | NCBI WGS metagenome assembly JACCDN01 (sample SAMN15323439, study PRJNA562643) | freshwater metagenome | isolation source: river surface water | place: USA:Blue River Watershed | collected 2017-08-16
ACAAATGGAATCATGTATGAAACACCGGTCATCAACCATTGACGAACCTTGGTGCCCGTGCTTGCGCTAGTCACGATGGGCCTCCTATAGCTCCATTGCGTTTCCCAGCCGGCGGTTGCCGACCAGGGATTTCTTTACTTTTTGCCAAATAGGCTTCCGAAGAAGCCACCCTTCTTCTGGCTTGGTTCTGAAGAAGGAGCCTTTTCTGCTGACTTGGCCGCTGAGCCCTCGCCAACCTTTGGTGCGGTGCCATCTGCTGCCATGGCCAAAACCTGCTCTACAAGTCCAACACCGTCCTTCATTGCCTTGGCAACTGGGACCTGGATGTATGGCTTGCCGTTGAAACGGTTGCGGTCCTTGACCTCGAGGTCAACCGCGAAGATAACTGCATCAGCTGAGTCGATGACCTCTTGCTTTAGCGGGTTTGAACCTGCTGACCCTTGAGTCTCAACGAGAACCTCGTGGCCGAGCTTCTTGCCAGCCTGCTCTAAAGCCTCGGCTGCCATATAGGTGTGGGCGATTCCGGTGATGCAGGATGTGACGCATACGATCTTTGCCATTTACTTCTGTACCTCCTGGGTGACGATTTCTGCGATTTTAGATCCGTCAGTCTCCGCACGTAGGCGGTCACGGAATTCCTCGTGCATGATCTTGCGAGCCAGTGAGCCAAGAATCTCAAGGTGAGTGTTCTCGCCAGAGGCTGGCGCGGCAATCAAGAAGATCAGGTGTGAAGCACCGTCATCAGCTCCAAAGTCAATGCCCTTCGTTGTCGTTGCAACTGCAACGGAGGGGATGGTGACAAGATCACTCTGGGCGTGAGGGATTGCGACGCCACCCTCAATGCCGGTTGGGAAATGCTCCTCACGAGCGGCAACTGCTGCCAGGTACTCATCTAGACCGGTAAGACGTCCGGCTGCGAGCAATTTCTCGGCTAGCTGGCGAACCGCCTGCTCTTTAGTCTCAGCATCGATTTCAACGATCACGATTTCTGGGGTGGTAATTGGGTGGGCCATAACATTCCTAACGCTGGCGTAGTCAACCGTCGACCTAACGCATCTTTGCGTTGAGCCCCCTTTCACTGAAAGCGGTTACTGCTTCAGATTACTCAGGTGGTTATCAGTTAGATGGCATTTGAGGTGGCTAAACGTCTAAATTTTCGAGTTTGTTTTTGTAGCAATCCGACAAAACTGCCTATTTTGTGGTTATTCGGTAATCCGAACACCAGATTTAGTTGTTGTTCTAAGTGCCGGTTGAAAAGAAACTTTGCCTCAAGCCTTATTCACGGGGTGTCGCCACGCCCAAAGTATTAGCGGTAGCTGCAGTGGAAGCCTTAGCCATGCCACGACCGCTAACAGCGGATCTCCGGCTAGTGCATCGATGGCGAACCACCAGTTCGCTGGCCAAACTGCCAAGAGGGTAGCGATTGTGAGGTAGCGAGCCCCGTCTTTCCGAAGCAGTAATCCAATGGCGGAGGCTAGTTCCGCAATACCAGATAGGTAGATCAAAAGGTAGGGCTCGGGAGTCCAACTGGGCAAAAGGAACATAAAACCAGCTGGGTTCACCAGGTGTAAAACCCCAGAGGCCATAAAGGCCACAATTATTACCCAGCTCCCGACCGGGAGCTTTAGTGCTTGGCTAGCCAAAGCACTACCGAGTCAACGATGCGGCGACCAAAGGCGTAAAAGACAAATTTGAGAGCTTTCACGTCCCAGCTGGCTGGATAGATAGGACGCGGGTTCTTTGCAGTTGCAGCTCTAACCATGGTCTTGACTACCTGTTTAGGTCCCGGCGAGTTTCGATACAAGCCACCGAGATATTTATTGAACCCGTTCATAACGGAGTCATAGTCGCTGATGGAGCGGGAGTCTCGAAGGTGTCCAAACGCCACCTGATCAAAGTTGGTTCTTACCGTTCCCGGCTCAATTACTGAGACCTTGATGCCCAGAGCTTTCACCTCTTGTCTGAGCGCATTTGCGATTGAGCGAACTGAGTGCTTGGTTGCTGCATACCAACCGAGTCCAACGAGTGAAACGTGAGCAACAACGCTCGCAGTCATCAAAATTCGACCACTGCGTTGAGCTCGCATCTGGGGCAAGACCGCACGAATGCACCGTTCGACTCCAAAGACGTTCACCTCAAAGAGTGCCCGCACTTTTTCCGGAGTGGTTTCTTCAATGGACGCAAAGTTTCCAAATCCAGCATTGGCAACCATAAGGTCCACACGACCCTCAGTCTGAATTACCTGTTGAACTGCGCTTTGGACGTCCAAATCCGAGGTGACATCCATGCGCAGGGTTTTTGCTCCAAGCGCTGCAGGTTTTGAAAGTGCAGCCTCGTCCTTGTCAGTGGCATAAACAATCCAGCCGCGCTGAACTAGCTCTTTTGAAAGGTCAAGGCCGAATCCTGATCCGGCCCCGGTGATGATGGCGACATTGCTCATGCGACCATCTAACCACCAGGGCCAGCGGAATTACTCGATGTCTCGCTTTAGAGATGTCGCCCAGGCCGTAGCCGCAAATATTGCTCCGTAGCCAATCAAGACAACGGTTGCCACCCATGGGGTTAGGTAGGCACTGGTATCGATGCCCAATTCGGGGGCGTTCACGTCAATGGCAAGCATGGCGGTGATTAGTCCACTCGGTAGCCACTTACCAGCATCTGGAAGCAGTGCCAACAGCACCGGATCGATGATGAATAGGTAAACCAAGGCTCCGACGATTGCGAGCATTTGGTTTCTGACAAGGGTTCCCAGTGCGACGCCAATGATCGCGAGGACCGCTCCACCGATCACAGATGCGGTGATTGTGTTCAAGAACAACGTTTCGGATGGGCTGGCTGCCTCAGGAAACTGCAGCAGTGCGATGTATCCGGCTAAGAAGGAGACCAAAGCCGAAATCAGCATCAACAAAATGCCTCCAACCGATGCGATAACAAGCTTGGCCAGCACAACGGAGCCCCGCTTGGGAGCAGTTAGGAAGGTTGCAACAGCAGTTCCGTGACGGAATTCACCAGCCATCAGCATGATTCCGAGGATGATGGCGAACACGTAACCAGAGATTCCATTGGCATAAACAGAGTCAATCGCCTCTTGCGAATCAAGACCGAAACCAAAAATTTCACCCTGGGAGTCGATGATGAATGGGGTCACCGCCACCGAGAGAGCGGAGATAAAGGTGGCTGCAATCACCAGGCCCCAGTTGGCTCGAACATAGATGAACTTGCGCCACTCAGATTTCAACAGATTCACTTTGAGTCTCCCTCGGTTAGACGCAAGAAGGCTTCTTCAAGAGTTCCCTCACCCTTGACTTCAGACATCGAGCCCTGCGCTATCAACTTGCCCTTGTTAATGATCAGAACGTCATCAACGGTGTTCTGCATCTCAGCCAGTTGATGTGATGAGACCAGGATGGTTTTTCCTTGTTCGGCCACGGAGCGCAGGAAGCGTCTCAGCCAAGCGATTCCTGCCGGATCCAATCCATTGGCCGGCTCATCAAGTATGAGAATTTCTGGGTTTCCCAGAATCGCTCCGGCCAGAGCCAGACGCTGCTTCATCCCTAGGGAATAGTTCTTCATCCGCTTGTTGGCGGCATCAGTCAGCTCAACGAGCTCGAGAACCTCATCTACGCGAGTGTCCTCAATCCCTGCGGCGGCTGCAACCACCTTTAGATTCTGTCTTCCAGTTAGTGCAGGATGAAATCCGCGGCTATCCAATACTGTTCCAACTCTTGAAAGCGGGTTCTCGAGATCCCTGTAGGGAGCCCCCAGAATCACAGCTGATCCTGAGGTTGGATCACTAAGTCCCACCAAACAACGCAGAGTCGTTGATTTGCCAGCACCGTTCGGACCTAAGAAACCAGTGATTCTTCCTGCCATGATGCTGGCGGAAAGACCAGCAACGGCCTGCTGCTTTCCATACTGTTTGACTAACGCGTCAAACCTGATTGCGACGGTCACTTTTTGCCCGCTTTCTTCTTCTTGTTGGATTTGTAAATACCCTTTTTGTAAATCTCTAGGTTCGCTCCGGCCAATCTGGCCCCCAGTACTGGGTCGTAGAAGCTACCTCCCAGGTAAGAATTCACCTGATCTTGCAAAACCAGTGGACCTAGTCCGTGAAGCGTCATGATCAGCGCAAGGTCGGAGACGTTCTCCGTCTTGCGCATGGTCCCCTTGGCCTGTTCGGTTCTGATCATGATTTCGGCCTCTTGCACCATGCGCCGGAACAACATGTCAGCAGCTGGACCACCAGAGAGCAGCACCTGTCTGAAGAATTGCAGCTTCGGCCCATGCTTATCGATCGCACCTTGCCACTGCGCTAGCGCGGTCGAAAGTGAAACATCAACGAAGCCCTGCTTCTCAGCTACCCATAGACCTAAGCCGCGCATCACGCACTGCTCGATGAGGCCATCTCGAGATCCAAAGTGATGGACAAGTAGTGCGGGACTTACCCCCGCAAGCTTTGCAATTGAACGTAGCGAGGTGGTGGCAAAGCCGCTTTCAGAGAACGCCTTAGTGGCGATGTCAATCAATCGCTCTTTGGTGTTATCGGCTGCCATGATTCAAATACTAAACACCTGTTCAACAATATGCAATTACCTTTGCCGTGGCAGAATGTCAGCATGACTTCACACACTTCAGTTGCAACCCTGCACACCAACCACGGTGACATCAAGATCAACCTCTTTGGTCTTCACGCACCAAAGACCGTAGCTAACTTCGAGGGTCTTGCCACCGGCGAGATCGACTGGAAGGACCCTCGCACTGGTGCAGTGCAGAGCGGCAAGAGCCTTTACGAGGGCGTCATCTTCCACCGCATCATCGACGGTTTCATGATCCAAGGTGGAGACCCAACCGGAACCGGTATGGGTGGCCCTGGCTACCAGTTCGGTGACGAGATTCACCCAGAGCTCACCTTCCAGGACTCCTACAAGCTAGCCATGGCAAACGCAGGCCCGGGCACTAACGGCTCACAGTTCTTCATCACCGTTGCACCAACCACCTGGTTGCAGGGACGCCACACCATCTTCGGTGAAGTAGCGGATGAGGCTAGCCGCAAGGTAGTTGACACCATTGCAACCCTCCCTACTGATGGTCGCGACCGTCCGCTGGACGATGTCGTGATTTCTAGCATCACCATCGAAAAGGTCTAATGCTCCGCCTCAAAGGCGCTTCAACCCCAATCACCAGCGCGCTGCTGGTGCTGAATGGTCTGATTTGGCTTGGACAGATATCCCCGCTGGGATATCTGTTCACCAATCAGTTCTTCTTTGCGCCGATCTTTGCTCCCTTTGAGCCATGGCGCATGCTCACCTCCGGGTTCGTGCATGACTGGAGCGGTCCATGGCACATCCTTTTGAACTCGTACGCGATTTGGATTTTCGGTCGTCAGCTTGAGCCGATGTTGGGAGCGCTTCGCTTCCTAGTTCTTTATTTGACCTCGATCATCGGTGGCTCGGTAGCGGTCTTGTGGCTGTCTGACCCAGCGGTGCCAGTGGTGGGAGCATCCGGCGCTCTGTTTGGTTTGATGGGTGCCTACTTCATCATCCTTCGAAGCCTGGGCGGCAACCCCTCACAGATCTTTGCCCTTATCGCTATCAACTTTTCGATGGGGTTCTTTGTCTCGGGAATCTCTTGGGAGGGCCACCTCGGTGGTCTAATCACAGGGCTTTTAGTTGCCTTGGTTTACGCGTCAAATAGAAAACCAGGCTTCAGCGCTCAAAGGGCGATTGGCCTGGTTCTAATTTGGATTGGTTTGGCAGCTGCAACGCTGCTCAAAGTTGATCAGTGGATCTAATTATTTCCACTTGGTGGTCATAACGAAGCCAACCATTGCAATACCGAAGCCGATCAGGATGTTCCAGTTCGACAGGTCTAGCGGAGTAGCGCTGCCCAGTGGGTAGCGGGCGCTGGAGATGTAGAAGGTCAAGATCCAGATAAGACCGGCAATCATGAAACCAAACATGGTCGCTTTGTACCAGGTTGGGTTCTCAGCATCTTCCTCGCCAACAACTACTGGGCGTGCTGGTGCTTCGGACTTTGGCTTGCGTCTTGAACGTGATTCAGGCATGCGTAGAAGTTTACCTATCGGGGCTGGATTAGGCTATTCCGCAAATGGTTCGGATTCTTGTTTTAGATAACTACGACAGCTTCGTCTACACCCTCAACGGCTATCTTCAGCAGTTGGGTGCTCAGACCGAAGTTGTCAGGAACGATGCTGTCTCCGAGGCCGAACTCCCAGATTTGATTGCAAAGTTTGATGCGGTTTTGATTTCCCCGGGACCCGGCACACCCGCAGAGGCCGGACTCTCCATCCCAACTGTGAAGCTGGCTCTGGAGAAGGAGTTTCCAGTATTTGGGGTTTGTCTAGGACACCAAGCAATCGCCGAGGCCATGGGGGCAACGGTTCAAAGCGCTCCCGAGCTAATGCACGGCAAAGTCTCCAAGATCAACCACCAGAACAGCACTATTTTTCAAGGACTGCCCCAGGGCTTCAATGCCACCCGCTATCACTCGCTAGCGGTAGTGAAAGACACCGTTCCAGAGGATCTGGTTGTCACGGGAGAGACTGAGTCCGGAGTGATCATGGGGCTGCAGCACAAGAGCAAACCAATTTACGGAGTGCAGTTTCACCCGGAGTCAGTGATGACCGAAGGTGGTTATCTCATGCTTGCCAACTGGCTCGAGACCCTAGGGCTCGAGGGAGCCTTGGAGAAGGCAAAGACCCTCTCCCCAAGAATCTCTAACTAGCCCTGCGTGGTCTCAGTCGGCGAAGGCGTCGGACTTGGAGCTGGGCTCGCACCCACACACTGCACATAAAGCACCATGTTCTGAAGCTGCGCTGCCTCACCGGGCAAGATCGACTGCTCGATAACCACGTTGCCGGGGGTTCCGGTGCAGGTGGCGGAATCGATGATCTCAATCGACACGGTGTAGCCAATGGTCGCTGCGGTCAGGATGCTTCTAGCTTCAAGAACCGAGAGGTTTCTCACATCCGGGACCAGGACCTTGCCGTTAGACAAAGTCAGGTTCACGACACTGCCAAGTGGTAGTCGACCGCCGACTGCTGGGTCGGTAGCGATAACTACACCCTCAGGCACCGTTGCGGAGGAGACGACGGTAATTGTGCCAATGGTTAGACCCTGACCCTCGATCATGGCCACAGCTTGAGCTTCAGCCACATTCAAAACGTTTGGCACCACGACCTCGGTTGCGCCGCTTGAAACGTAGAGCGTGATTGGAGTGTTGGCCAAAACGTTGGTGCCAGCAATTGGCTCCTGACGAATCACAACACCCTCTGGCACGGTGTCACTCTTTTCATAGACGCGCAGAACCAAAAGTTCTTGCCCGATCAGCGTGTTGTAAGCATCGTCGTAGAGCGAGCCCTCAACATTTGCAACCGTGATACCACCAGGGTTCACGGATGGGTTTGAGGCACCACCCAAAGAGAACAGCCAAACCAGTAGACCAACCAAGATCACGGCAACGCCGGTGCCGAGGCCCCAGAGCACTCCCGCGTTCAACTTGGTTGCCTCGGTAGTGACAGCTTGAGTCGGTGCGGTTTGCAATGAGCCAAAAATCTCATCGACCGCGCTCTGCTCTGAGGTAACTGGAGTGACAGGGCTGGTGATTAGCTCGGTCTTCTCAGCGACATAAACCTGAGTTCTAGGTGCGGTTGGAGTCGCAGCGCTCGCTGCCAAAAGGTGTTCGCGGAACTCGGCAGCTGACTGGAAACGCTCTTCCTTGTTCTTGCTCATTGCGCGCAGCACAACGGCATCTAGCTCAGCGGAGACGCTTGGGTTGAACTGCGAAGGTGCAGCAGCAGCTTCGGAGACGTGCTGATAAGCAACAGAAACCGCACTTTCTCCCTGGAACGGAGGTCTGCCAGCGAGCAGTTCGTAGAGTATTACGCCGGTTGAGTAGAGATCGGTTCTGGCATCGACTCCTTCACCGCGAGCTTGCTCGGGGGAGAAGTACTGGGCAGTTCCGACAATCCCGGCGGTGGCAGCCTGGGTTGCAGAGTTGTCTGACACCGCACGGGCGATGCCGAAGTCCATCACCTTGACCTGGTCGCCCTCCACAACCATCACGTTCGCAGGCTTGATGTCGCGGTGAACTACACCTGCGGAGTGTGAAACCTCCAGTGCGGTCAGGATGCCTGAAACGAACTTCACGGCCTTGGAAATCTCAACTGGCCCCTCGTGAATCAGTTCGCGAAGTAGGCGACCACGGACTAGTTCCATAACGATGAACGGAGTCTTTCGAGTCTGACCATTTTCATCGACAGATTCCTCTTCGCCGGCGTCATAGACGCGGACGATGGTGGGGTGAGCCATGCGTGCACTGGCCTGTGCTTCCTGGCGGAATCTGGATTCAAAGTTTGCGTCGTTGGCGAGATCTGACTTCAAAAGCTTGATGGCGATGGTTCTACCAAGGCGAGTGTCATAACCCTCGAATACCTCAGCCATGCCGCCGCGGCCCACTAGTGCCCCGAGACGGTAGCGCCCCGCTATCAGTCTCTCGTTTTCGTTCACAACAGCTCTTTCTGCCTTGGAAAAGTTTAGTTTTAACTCTGAGTTATTTGGTTAGGACTCGTCCATCATCAACTTACTGATCCCCCGCCACCGGCTCACTTTGAGTCTCACCCTCGATCACGTTTCCTGACTCGGATGCAGGGTCTGCAGGGTCCTCAGGAATTTCAACCGGAAGGTTAGAAACTTCACCAACGTAGTAGGTGACATCAACCACGGTGCCGCGTTCGATGTTCCCCGTTGGAGACACCGCATACACGGTTCTAACTCTTGGATCGGTACCTGGGATTAGCTCACCCGGAATGGCATTCACCTTCATGCCGAGTTCGGTAAGGCGTGCAGTGACATCCGAGAGGTTTTCTCCGATGATGTCTGACCTAAGAATCAGCACCGAAGCAGGTTCGACCGGTTCACTCTCCGATGGAGTTTCTTCGGCACTGGGCTCCTTGGTCTCAGACTGAGTCGGGCTTGGACTAGGAATTGAGCCTGTATCTGGCTCAGAGAGGATTGCGACAATTACGACGATCGCAGTCACCAGCAGTAGACCAAGTGTTGCCAACCAGGGCCAGACGATCGGTGCCTTTGGAAGCTCAGCGGTGTCGGTTGGGATGATCTCGGTTGCGGTGGTTTCGTCTTTACCCACCGGGTAGTTGGGCGAGCTGTAGCCAGGACGGCGCTTTTCGCGAAGCAGAGCTTCGGCTCGGATCGCCAGCGAACTTGCAGACTCGGGTCTTTGATTTGGCTTCTTCGCTAGGCAAGACAGCACCAGGTTTTGCACCCTAGGGTCAATGTCCTCAGGGAGAGCCGGCGGCATCTCGTTTATGTGAGCCATCGCGATGGCCATTTGGTTTTCGCCACCGAAGGGCCGCTTTCCAGCAAGCGCTTCGTAAGCAACAACGCCCAGAGAGTAAAGGTCAGTAGATGGAGTTGATGGCTTTCCCGTTGCCTGCTCGGGGGCAAGGTATTGCACGGTGCCCATGACCTGACCAGTTTTGGTCAGCGGCACCTGGTCACCAACGCGGGCAATACCAAAATCGGTGATTTTCACCTTGCCCTCTGGAGTGATGAGCAGGTTTCCAGGCTTTATATCGCGGTGGATCAGGCCCCTTGAATGCGCGGCCGAGAGTGCCCTTGCGGTCTGGGCAATGATGTCCAAAACCTTCTCTTCGCTCAGGCGCTTCTCTCGCTCAATCAGGCGAGACATCGATTCGCCTGGAACCAACTCCATCACAAGGTAGGCACTGCCGGTGTCCTCGCCGTAGTCGTAGACGTTCGCAATGCCCTCATGCTCAACCAGTGCCGCTGACTTTGCCTCGGAGCGGAAGCGCTCTAGGAAAAGCGGATCACCAAGGTATTCCTCTTTCAAAATCTTGATGGCAACCTGACGCAGGATCAGTTCATCCTCTGCTTGCCAAACCTCACCCATGCCGCCGATGGCAATGCGAAGCTTTAGGCGGTAACGATCGCCGTAAAGCTGTCCAACTGCAGGCTTCATCGCTCCAACACCGCCTTCATTACAGCTCGTGCAATAGGCGCTGCAATTTGATTACCGGTGCCGTTTTGACCAATGCCGCCACCGTCTTCAACCACGACTGCAACTGCCACCTTAGGTGCCTCTGCTGGGGCAAAGCCGGTGAACCAAAGGGTGTATGGATCGGTTGGTCCATTCTGAGCAGTGCCAGTCTTGCCAGCCACTGCGAAACCGGAGATGCCAGCTCGGGTGGCCGCTCCAATCTCCACTGAATCCACCATCATGCGAGTTAGATAACCCGCGCTGAGTCTGGATAGTGGAACAGATAGCACCTTTGGTTCTGGGTCTTGCAAGACGTTTAGGTTGGATGCAACCACCATCTCAACCAGCTGCGGCTGCATCATCACACCCTGGTTTGCAATAGCTGATGAAACCATCGCCATCTGCAGTGGGCTCACCCGAACATCGAACTGACCAAAGCCGGTTAGTGCGGTCTGAGAGAGATCCGGGTCTTCTGGATAGACGCTCGGTGTCACCTTCAGTGGGATACTCAGATCCGCCCCGAAGCCCATCAGCTCGGCCATCGCACGAATGCGATCATCGCCAAGTTCTGTGGCAAGCATTGCAAATGGGATGTTGCAGGACTTTATGAGTGCAACCTCAAGAGTGACGGTGTCACCCTTGCCACAGGTTGAACCACCGGAGTTGCGAATTGCGGTCTGGGTTCCAGGCAGGGTGTAGCTCTTTAGGTTGCGGAACTGAGTGGTGGTCGAGAACTGCCCAGACTCTAATGCGGCTGCGGTGACAACCAGCTTGAACACCGATCCCGGGTGATACAGGTCTCCCGCAATCGCCTTATTAATAAGCGGCTGATCCTCGTCTTTGTCATAGACCTGGTAGGCATCGTTGACAGGCTCATAGAGATGACCGGCCAGTTGGTTGGCATCAAAGGTTGGCTTTGAAACCATTGCCAAAATTCTTCCAGTGCTGGGTTCGATTGCTACCACAGCCCCTTTTCGATTACCCAACGCATCCCAAGCAGCCCTTTGAATGGCCGGATCCAGGGTCAGTTCAACCGCAGCACCGATCACTGGTTTGCCATCCAGCAGAGCATTGATTTGTTCGAAGAACTGAGCCGAGGACTGCCCAGATAGGTAGGAGTTCATAGCGCGCTCTAGCCCGTTTGATCCAGAGAACAGCGAGAAGTAACCAATTACTGGGGAGTAGATAACCGACTCGTAGTTTCGAAGGAATCGGTAGGCATCGTTATATGGCACCGACTCGACCACCGGAACCCCACCGACCAAGATTGGTCCGCGCTGAGTCTTGTAGGTCTCATACGAGGTTCGAATATTGCGCGAATCCGAATAGAGCGAATCGGCCCTCAGCACCTGAATCGAGCTGGCCATGAGAAACAGCGCCAAGAACATGACAACTAGCGCTAGTCCAACCCTTCTCACCTGTCGATTCATGCGGGCCTCCTGGTTGAGGAGTCAGAGATAACAAGAAGCAGTGCGACCAATGCCCAGTTGGCTAGCAGCGAGGAACCACCAGCTGCCAAGAAGGGTGCGGTGAGACCGGTCAGTGGTAGCAAGCCCATAACTCCACCAGCCACCACAAACACCTGCAAACCGAGAACGAACGAGAGACCGGTTGTGAGTAGCTTTGAGAAATCATCGGAGTGCGAGTTGGCAATTCTCAGACCGCGATAGATCAGCAGCAGGAAAACCGCGAGGATCGAGAACACGCCCGCAAGTCCTAGCTCCTCGCCGAGTGCTGCAAGTATGAAGTCGCTCTCAGCCAGTGGAATTAGCTGTGGGAATCCTCCGCCCAGACCAGCACCGATTACATCGCCGTTTGCCATGCCAAACAGCGCTTGAGCCAGCTGATAGCTACCGCCCGCGGCGTTGTAGTTGTCAACCGAAAGCGGATCGAGCCAAGAGTCAAAACGCCTTGATACGTAGTCAAAAATTCTTGATGCCACCAGGGCTCCGGTGAGCATCATTGTGACTCCGACTCCGACATAAAAAGCTCTGCCGGTTGCGGTGTAGATCATCACTAGGAACAAACCGAAGTAGAGCACCGAGGTGCCAAGATCGCGCTGCAACACCAAAATACCTACGGTTGCAAACCACACCACTAAAACCGGACCCAGGTCCTTGGCTCTTGGTACTCGCATCCAAAGCACCCGGGAGCCAATCTCACTGAGTGAGTCCTTCCGAGAGACCAGGTATCCGGCAAAGAAGATGGCGAGCAAGATCTTTGAAATCTCACCGGGCTGGAAGGTGAAATCACCAATGCCAATCCAGAGCGTGGCACCGTTTCTGGTTTTTCCAATCACGGGAAGGGCCGGAAGAATCAGTAGCACGAGCCCAGCAATACCAGCTATGTACGGGTATCTCCTTAGCACTAGATGGTTCGGGACCAACCAGATAACCAGCGCGGCGATACCCATCGCCAAAACCGATAGCCAAACCTGTCGCTCTGCAAACAGTGCCGTTCCGCCTCGGGCGGCCTCGGCTAAATCAAGGCGATAGATCATCGCGATACCCAGGCTGTTTAGTAAAAACGCCAGCGGCAAGATCAGTCCATCGGCGCTAACTGCGCGCTTTCGAAGCACGAGGTGAACGGCGAGAGCACCTAGGGTTGGTAGCGCCCAGTAGAAAAGCAGTGATAGCTGCATTTTTTGCAGCACTGCTAGCTGAATCTGAGCAAGTGCAAAAGCCAGGATTCCAGAAACCCAAAACAGCAGCACCGCTTCAAAATTGCGGGAGCGGGGGACTGCCTTAAGAAGCTTTGGTATTGCGGAGGTGAGGGAGGTGTTACTCATTTTGGGCCTCACGCAGCTGGTCCAAAATTCGCTGGGCATCCTCCAAGGACTCAGCGGAGATTGAGCGCTCAATCAGGTCTTGCTGGAAAACCGAGAGGGTTCCAACTGAGATGTCGGAAACAAGGTAGGGCTCAGAGAATTTGAATGGTCCGAGTGATTCTCGAATGCCCTGGTAGATAGTGACATTGCCCTCGAAACTTGAGACGTAGTAGCGAGTCTGGGTGTATTCGTAGGCGATGTATCCGATGCCGGTGAGCGCAGTGGCTAGCAATAACCAACTTGCGATGATGCGGGCCGACTTGAAGCGAATCTTGCGTCTGGTTTCGGAGAGGATCTTGTTCAACAGCTCTTCGGACTCTGGAGCGTATTGCGTTGGGTCCTCTGGGGTTTGCAACAGATCTAGCAGGCTTCTTGGTGAGAACAGGCGCAGAATCTTGCTGCCCTTGCGCTCCTCGATAACGACCTCGTTGGCAGCTGAGCCAACAAACAGTGCTGCTGGTTCGATATCGGTCTGCACCGCAGATCGAACTACGTCTGTGATTACAACTGTGACGTTGTCGGGTGCTCCAAATTCGAGTGCCTCTCCAACCAACAGCTCAGCTGCCTCTTCGGTGGGGACCTTGGATGTGAGGATTCGGTTCATGACACCATCTGGCACCACACCAGATAGACCGTCGCTGCAGAGCATCCAACGATCGCCTGGCATCGCGTCGTAAATTGCGATGTCGACCTCTGGGTCGGAAGAAACATCTCCCAGCACGCGCATCAGGACGCTTCGGCGAGGGTGCACGAGGGCTTCGGCAGGAGTTATGCGACCCAGGTCCACAAGCTTTTGAACAAAGGTGTGGTCATTGGTGATCTGCTTCACTTCGCCGTCACGCGCAAGGTAGATGCGGCTGTCACCGATATGGGCGATGATCATCTGATTGCCGTGGCGCAGCATGCCGGAGAACGTAGTTCCCATGCCCTCGAGCTCTGGGTGGTCTATCACGGTTGCCGAAAGCATTTGATTGGCTTCCAGAATTGCTCGCTTTAGTGACTCGATAGCCTCTTCGACCGTTTCACTCTTGGCATCAGCCAACGCGATTCGTTGAGAGGCGATTGCCGAGGCAATATCGCCACCGGCGTGACCACCCATGCCGTCGGCCACGAAGAAAAGCTGGTAGCCGCAGTAGCCGGAGTCTTGGTTGGAGCTGCGGTGCTTACCAATATCGCTTGCCGCATAGCCCACGGTTTTGATGGCCAAGGTTTATGACCTCAACTCAAAGTTTGTGGTGCCGATTCGGATTGTCATACCGGCCTTGATGGTTGCCGGGGTGGTTACCTTGCGGCCATCTAGGAACGTGCCGTTGGTTGAGCTCAAATCTTGCAGCACCCAATCCTCACCAACCTTGATCAGCTTGGCATGGGTGTTAGAGGAGAATTCGTCTGAAAGCACCAGGTCACAACCAGCGCTTCGACCAATCAGAATCTCGGTCTTGTCTTCAAGCTCCATGCTGGTGCCAGCGGTTCGACCGGAGAGAATCGCAATTTGAGTCGGCTCAAAACTGTCAGAGTCTTCGAGCCCCAAAGATGCCACCGAGCCAGGCAAACCACCCGGGAGTTTGGGGGCGTTTTGTTTAGCGATCTTGCTGATAACTCGTCGGCCATATAGATCTGCACGAATAACGGAGAGCAGGCTGAGGATGAAAATCCACAGCACCGCCACGAAACCAATTCGAACTAGAAAGAGCGCAAGTTCACTCACTGAGACTCCCTCGCGATCAGTTCAAAAACAAATTCACTGCGTCCAGCTGAAATCTTGTTGCCGTTTACCAGCGCAACTTCTTGAACTCGGATGCCATCGACGAAGGTGCCATTAGTCGAACCTTTGTCTCGAACCGCAGCACCCTGATCATTCCAGGCAACCTCAAAGTGAACTCTGCTCAGCCCACGATCATCAATGGCAATATCTGCACTCTGGTCACGACCGATGGTGGTGGTTCCCTTTTGAAGCGGCAGCCTCTTGCCTCCCACAACCAAAGCCGCAATCCACTGGACTGAGCTTCCTGAAGTTGCACTGCCAACCCGGACCTGACCCCTGGGGAGCTTTGGGTCTACCTCTAACTTGAGTGTGAGTTCACCGGCTAGGCGATAGCCCTGCTTAGCAGCATGCATTGCAATTTCGGTTTTGATTGATAGCAGCATGGCCGGTGAGATGCGAGCGGAGTCGTTACCCGACACCAAGATCAGGTAGCGGTGGGGAACTAAGACTCGGGTGAGATCGATTTGTTTTGCCGCATGATCCATCGCCCTGCGCACAGCCTGGGTGATTTCCACCGGCTGCAACTCGGCTTTAGATAGCCGAGCGAACACCGAGCCAAATGCCAGCTCAATGCGCTCCTCAGCTTTTTCTAAAAAGCTCAACCGAGACCTCTTCCTTGCGCGCTCAGGTGTTGGTTAGTCTACCCAGCGACCCTTCCCGAGACCGCTATTTCTCTGCTAATCTCAATGCGCTCGGCCAACTAATTGCTGGCCTAGCGCGAGTGGCGAAATGGCAGACGCGCTGGCTTCAGGTGCCAGTGTCCGCAAGGACGTGCGGGTTCAAGTCCCGCCTCGCGCACGTAAGGGGGAATCCCATCACTACTCAATTCCTAATCATTAGCCTCGAAATCATCGGGGTGATCGGATTTGCTCTCTCCGGCATCATCGAGGCAGCTCGTAAGCAATTCGACCTGGTGGGCGTTGTGATGGTCGGTTTCATTGCCGCTTTTGGTGGCGGAACAATTCGAGATGTGCTGCTGGATCGCCGCCCCTTTTTCTGGGTTGAGCAAGAGTTTTGGGTTTGGGCACTGATCGGAATCGGTTTGGTCCTTCCGTTCTTTTTCAAATCTCGTCACATTGACCTGACCGAGCGAGCAATTTTGATTCCAGATGCCATTGGACTTGGAGCCTTTGCAGCCGGTGGCACGCACGTCGCCCTGCAGGCTGGGGCCTCTCCAATGGTTGCCGTGCTGATGGGTGTCATCACCGCAACCGTCGGCGGTGTTCTTAGAGATGTATTGGTGAACGAAGTTCCGAGAGCTTTTCACGATCACCAGCCCTACGCTGTTTTGGCCTTCACCGGTGGTTGGCTAGTGGTGCTACTTAGCTATCTAGATATCCCTGATTCGCTTGATGTTCTCATCGGTGCGGTCGCCATTGTTTTGCTGAGACTTCTATCGATTCGATTTGGCTGGGAGCTCAAACGCTGGAAGTTTCTCTAAGCCAACTATCAGACAAAGCACTTTTCTGGGTGCTAGCTGGCAGTTAGGGCAAGGCATCCTGACTTTGCGCTCTATCTCAAACATTCCTCTCTAACTTCGTCACTGTCACCAAAGACAAGGAGAATCATGAAGAAAACAACCGGTGCAGCAATAGCACTAGCAGCAGCAATCACAGCCGGCGGTGTAGCGATGGCTATCCCGTCTCAGGCAGCCAGCACAAGTTCTGCAACCGTTGGTAACCAACAGCACGAGCGCGGCGATCACTCCCACGCAACCATCTCTGCAACCATCACCGGAATTCCATCCACTGTGACAAGCTCAAGGGCAGTGTCCATGGGCGCGTACTTCAGTGCTTACGTTTTGGCCGATGGAGCAACGGCTCCGGCGACTGCTCCTTCTGATAGCCACCGAGTTCACCTCGGTCTTGGGCGTGGTCACGATGACACCGCAGTCAGCGGATCTACTTTGACCCAGACACTTCGCCTGCCAGCAGGCGAGGTCGGCAGCACCACTCGGGTTGCGCTATACCCATCCGATGGTTCAGCCCCAGCAATTGTCACCATCACGGTTGATGATGCAGGAGTGACAACTGTCACCTCTTCCAAGCCACTAACCGTTGCCTACTCTTCAACTGTGGCAGCTGAGACCAAAGCCAACATGCCAGCTCACAAGGCCGGTAAGGGTGAGGGTCGTGGTCATGGCCATGAAGGTAAGGGTAAGCGCGGTGGACGCGGCGGTCACAACCACTAATTAGGCCATAAAACTAAACCCCGTCCGGAATCGGACGGGGTTTAGTTTTAGCCAACTTCTTGAAGTCGTTTGCCTCGAGTGTGCTGGGGCTTGCAGGCGAGGTTCGCTGGATCCTCGTTGCAGTGATCGCAAAGCAAAATCAAATCGCGACAGCCAAGGTCCGAGCAGTTTCTGAAGCTTGAGGTTGGCTGCGCACAGCTCTCGCATTCGCCGATGGTCTTGGCATCATCCGAGAAATTCACATTCATGCGTCCGTCAAAGACGTAGAGCGAACCTTCCCAAAGACCCTTATCGCGGAAGCGCTCTCCATAGCGGACGATGCCACCCTCGATTTGGTAAACCTCTTTGAAACCGCGATTGATCATCACGGCTGAGAGAATCTCGCAGCGAATGCCTCCGGTGCAGTAGGTGACAATCGGCTTGTCCTTGAGGTGGTCATACTTGCCACTCTCGATTTCTTTGATGAAGTCATGGCTGGTTTGCACATCTGGAACAACGGCATTCTTAAACTTGCCAATCTTGGCTTCGAAGGCGTTGCGACCGTCGAAGAAGACGACGTCGTCGCCCTTCTCCTGAACCAGGGCGTTCACCTCGTGAGGCTTCAGGTGCTTGCCTCCGTTTACTACTCCTGCCTTAGAAACCTTTACCTCTTCCGGGGTGGTGAAGGCAACGAGCTCATTTCTAACCTTCACGCTCAGGCGAGGGAAATCGTTACCGGTACCTTCTGACCACTTGAAGTCGGTCTTACCAAAACCCGGATACTCCTTGGTTGCCCTGCAGTACTTCTTGAGGTCCTCCATGTCGCCACCGAGGGTGCCATTGATACCGTGCTTGGAGATAAGAATGCGACCCTTGAGATTCAAGGATTGGCAGAGCGTTTTCTGCCAGAGCATGACTGCCTTGGGGTCTTCCACCGGAGCAAAAGAGTAGTAAAGGATGATTTTGTTCAGAGCCATAACCCAAGTCTAATCAGCTAAAAGGTGCTTAGACTAGGGGCTATGTCGATGAAGCCAGGCCTAGATTTAGGCGCAATCAAGCACGAAGTTAAGCCACACGATGACCTCTTCCGCCACGTCAATGGACGCTGGTTGGACGAGACCGAGATCCCCGAGGACCAAGCCCTCTACGGATCCTTCCACATGCTCAGAGATGACTCCGAGCTAGCGGTCCGCGGAATCATCGAGGACGTTGCGAAGAGCCCAGCGCCTGGCGTCGCTCAGCAAATCGGTGACCTGTATGCATCGTTCATGGACGAGGAGCGCATTGAGAAGCTCGGTTCGGATCCACTGAAGCCAGGCCTTGAGCGCATCTCCCAGATCAAGGACTATTCAGAGTTCTTCCAGATGATTGGTGCTTTTGAGCGAGCAGGAGTCTCAGGTCTATGGGGTTCCTACGTCGATAACGATGCCGGCAACCCAGAGCGCTACCTAGTGCACCTTTATCAGGGTGGCCTTGGTCTTCCGGACAAGGACTACTACACCGACGAGAAGTACCAGGAGATTCGCGAGGCATACCTACCTCACCTGGCCAAGATGTATGAGCTAGCAGGTTGGGAAAAGGCTGCTGCAGAATCTGCTGCAAAGACTGTCTATGCCCTTGAAGAGAAGATTGCTGCGGTTCACTGGAATCGAGTGGATTCTCGAGACGCTGAAAAGACCTACAACCTAAAGACCATAGAAGAGCTCAATGCTTTGAGCTCAAATATTCTCTGGTCGGAATATTTGGCTGGCGCCACTTTGAAGCCGACCTTACTGGACAACAACGTTGTGATGATGCCTTCTTTCTTCGAGGGCCTATCCGCTCTGATGACCGAAGAAAACTTCGAAGCGTTCAAACTGATGATGGCATCAGATCTGATTCGTTCCTACGCTCCATACCTATCCAGTGAATTTGTTGAGGAGCGCTTCTCCTTCTATGGTCAGAAGCTGACCGGTCAGCCAGTCAACCGCCCCAGATGGAAGCGCGGAGTTGCCCTGGTTGAGGGTGGCTTGGGCGAGGCAGTCGGACAGCTTTATGTTGACAAGCACTTCCCAGCTGAATCCAAGACACAAATGGATGAGTTGGTCAGCTACCTGATCAAGGCCTATGAGCAGAGCATCAAGGCCTTGGACTGGATGAGTGATGAGACCAAGGTCAAGGCCTTAGAGAAGCTATCCAAGTTCAACCCAAAGATTGGTTATCCATCGAAGTGGAAGGATTACTCCTCCATCGAAATCTCGCGTGATGACTTGGTCACCAACGTGGCAAATGTCAACAGCTGGGAGTTCGACTACCACGCCAACAAGATCGGTTCCAAGATAGATCGTGAAGAGTGGCATATGACCCCTCAGACCGTGAACGCCTACTACAACCCCGGACTAAACGAGATCGTGTTCCCAGCCGCAATCCTCCAGCCACCGTTCTTCTCTCCAGAGGCGGACATGGCCATGAACTTTGGCGGTATTGGAGCGGTTATCGGTCACGAGATCGGCCACGGCTTCGATGACCAGGGTTCAAAGTATGACGGTGATGGTCGACTGGTTTCTTGGTGGACTGAGGCAGACCGAAAGGCATTCGAGGCTCGGACTCGCTCACTAATCGAGCAGTACAACGCTTTGTCACCAGCGCAGCTAGACGATAAGTACAAGGTCAACGGTGAACTGACAATCGGTGAGAACATCGGTGACCTTGGTGGTCTTGGTATCGCCTGGAAGGCATACCTACTCTGGCTAGGAGACAAAGAGCCAGAGGTGATCGATGGTTATGACGCCAAGCAGCGCTTCTTGATGGCTTGGGCCCAGTGCTGGAGAACCCTGAGTCGTGACGAGATTGCAATCCAGCGTCTTGCTACCGACCCTCACTCACCCGCCGAGTTCAGATGCAACCAGGTAGTAAAGAACCTGGACATCTTCTATGAGGCATTTGGTGTTGGTGAGGACAGCGAGATGTATCTCAAGCCTGAAGAACGTGTAGTGATCTGGTGAAACTCTGGTTCCGCATCCTGTATGTCGTCCTGACATATAGGCGCAGACCAAAGCTGCGCATCGATGAGGTATCGAGCATCAGTCTTCGGGTTTGGCCAACAGATCTGGACATCTACAACCACATTAACAACGGAGTCTTTTTGACTCTGATGGATATAGGTCGATATGACCAGGGATTGAGAACCGGGTTTTGGCAGATGTGGCGCAAACTTGGTTGGTATCCAATCGTTGTCAACTCAACTATCACCTACCGCAAGTCACTTGAGCCTTGGCAGAAGTTTGATCTGGAAACCAAGGTCATCGGTTGGGATGACATCGCCTATTACATCGAGCAGCGCTTTGTTCGTAACGGTGAGATCTATGCCAGAGCAATCATGCGTGGACGATTCCTCAAGCGAAGCTGGGGCATCCTGACTCCTAAAGAAGTTATGGAGGGATCCGGTGGCTGGCCTGGTGAAGAGCCAGTGCTACCAGAGTGGGTCCTCAGATGGGCAGCCGATGTTCAGCTACCGAAGGGCAAAGAGCCAGCCCCCAGCACCTGGGACTAGCTCTTGGCTCCCGGCCAGCGACAGGCTGCAATCGCATCCTCGATGGGGTTTAGTAGCAGGTCCTGAGTTTCGGGGTGCTTCTCCATGTATTTGACGGTGTAAGAGCAAACCGGAACAACCTTGCCCAACTGCTCCGAGCGGATGGTTGCTAGCGATTCCCTGAGCAGTATCGCGGCAAGGTTCTTACCCTGATGTTCTGGGTTTACCTCAGTGTGAACCAGGTGAATCTCTCCGGGACGAAGGCTGTAGTCCATCAGCCCGACTCTCTCATCACCAAGGTGAATCTCAAACCGATGGGAATCTGAATCGTGGGTAACCTTTGGCTCCATGCTGTTAACCTTCTAACGTGTCAGCGAATCGCGTTTTGCAGGGAGATAACCTCCCGCTTCTCAAATCTATGCCTTCTGAGAGCGTTCAGCTGATCTATATTGATCCGCCTTTCAACACCGGTCGCGAGCAGGTGCGTTCAACTGCAAAATCTCGAGTTAGTGAAACTGGCCGCTTAGGTTTCAAGGGAACTAGGTATGAGCAGGTTGTTGAAAAAGTGCTCTCCTACGATGACGTTTTTTCAGACTATTGGGAGTTCCTGGAGCCCCGACTCGAAGAGGCGTGGCGGATACTCAAGACCGACGGGACCTTGTATCTACATTTGGATTATCGAGAGTCCCACTACGCAAAGGTGCTTCTGGATGCGCTCTTTGGCAGGGAGTGCTTTCTCAACGAGATCATCTGGGCTTATGACTACGGCGCTCGCAGCAAGTCACGCTGGCCAGCGAAACACGACACCATTTTGGTTTACGTCAAAGACCCCAAGAATTACTTCTTCGATTCAAGTTCCGTGGACCGCGAGCCATACATGGCTCCGGGTCTAGTAACAAAGGAAAAAGCTGAGCGAGGCAAGCTCCCAACCGATGTTTGGTGGCACACTATCGTTTCACCAACCGGTAAGGAGAAGACCGGATACCCAACCCAAAAACCAGAGGGCATTCTTTCGCGCATAGTTTCCGCTAGCTCGAAACCAGGTGATCTGGTCTTGGACTTCTTTGCGGGCTCCGGCACCACGGGTGCGGTGGCTCATAAGCTCGGCCGGAACTTTGTGCTCATCGATCAAAACCCTGAATCGATTGCAACAATCGAAGCTAGGTTGCAGAAACTCGATTGTCAGTTTTCGAAGGCTTAGCCAAAAGCCAAACAATAAATGCGGTTAGCAGAATATAAATTGCAGAGGCAACCATAACCATTCCATAGTTATCGCCCCCCGGACGGCCTTCCAATTGATACATGACTATCGGCAAGGTCTCATTAGATCCGAACGCCAAGAAACTCGCCGCTCCAAATTCGCCGAGTGAGGTTAGGCCAGCGAATGAGGCAGCGAGGGCAATCGATCTTCTAAGTTGTGGGAATTCAATCGACAAGAAACTCCTAAGTCTCCCTGCACCATCTAACGCTGCCGCTTCGAGTTGCTCGGCATCGAGACTCTGCCTTGCAGGCTGAAGCACCTGATAGCAAATGGGTAGCGCAAACAAAACCTGGACCAGAGGTAGCAATAGCCATCCGCTTGTTATCTCCCTGGGTAGGTAACCAGAAATGGCGAGTGCAGCCAAGCCGAGAACCACTGGAGATAGACCCGCAGGCAGAATCGGGAGCAACCTTGTCGATTTTCTTCTAGAAAGCATCCAGGCAATTGGAGTTACTAGAAGCATGACGAGAGCAGCGTTTCTCACGCTATTAAATGCTGCTTCTAGAACCGAGATGTTGAGCATCGACCTAGTGCCTTGTGAGCCCAGGTTGATGAGGTTTGTAAAAATACCCTCTCCCCAATTAGATCGAAGTAACACCCCAAGTAGGACCATCAGTACTGCAGAAGAAAAGACCACCCCTGATAACCGTGACGGCAATCCCGCTGCTATGGGACTCTGCTCAATCTCGGAAAGTGAGCCTGGATTTGCGCTAAGCCGCGTCGCGGTTAGAAAGAACAGGATCGTGAGCGCGGTCTGCATGAGCGCGAGTAAACCGGCCTGTTCCAAATCCAAATATTGGAGTGCACTCATTGAGATTTGCGTCTCTAAAGTCTGAACCGTGCCATCAGTTAGTGTCAGCACGAGACCGTAGGAGGTTGAGGAGTAGAGGGCGACAAGAAGTGCCGAGCTTGCGACCGATGGCAATAACTGAGGAATCTGTATGAACCTACGAAGTTGCAAGCTGGAGGCCCCGTCTAACCTAGCCGCATCAACCTGGTCACGCGGTAAGGATTTTGCAGCCACGACCCTCGCTATAAAACCTGCGTTCATGAGCGTGTGAGCAATTACAAGAAGAAGTATTCCTAGTGTGGAATTCACTTCTAGATCGCTTGTGTAAATTGACACCGAAATGCCAATCAAAAATGGCGGAAGTAAAAACGGGACCGTGACTAGGGTCGCCACAAATCTTGCATAGTTTGCGGGCAAGCCTGATAGCCAAAATCCGAGGGGCAGACCTGCTGCCACACTCAAGCCCGAACTCACCACCGCAATGAAGGCGGTGGTGAGAAAGGGCTCGAGGCTAGTTATCAAAGACGTCCGACCAGTCTTCAAGCCACCTATCGCGATTGGCTTGAATGTCTAGGTCCTCACCAATCGTGCTTTTCGCTGGTGCTCCGGTGGTTTGGAACTCGACCGGAAGCTCAACATCTGCAACCGGGTAGACGAACATGTTCCAGGCAAGTGAAGACTGGAACGCATCGGATTTCAAAAACTCAAGGATCGCCTCTGCACCAGAGGGATTCTGTGACTTGTTTAGGACGCCTGCGTACTCGGTCTGACGGAAGCACTCATCACGAAGTGCCTTTGATCCTTCAACACCGTCAACCAACTCTGCGGCAGGCGAGGATGCGTAGCTAAGCACGATCGGATATTTGCCTCCGTAGCGGGTGAAGTCAGTGAAGTATGCATCGGTCCAAGAGGCAGCAATCTTCAAACCGTTATCACGCAGGGATCTCCAGTATGCAAATACCTCAGCACTTGTCTCGAATCCGGCGTGGGTGGTTGCAAGGAAGGCCATCCCTGGAGAGGAAAGGATTGGGTTTGAGATCACGGTGAGGTTTTTGTACTCCTCATTTCCAAGGTCACGCCATGAGGTGGGCGTAGTCACCTTGTTTGCCTCGAACCACTCAGCGTCATAGTTGAAGCAGACATCTCCGTAGTTGATTGGCGCAAATTCATCAGCAACCTTGTTCTCAGTCGCTACCGATAAGAAGGTGTTGTCGATTCCATAAACCGCGTCGGCAATTGGGGCATCTTTGGTGAGCACAAGTTGATTGGTAAGAGTTCCGGTGTCACCGACCTTGACTATTTCAAGTTCATAACCAGTACTTGCCTCGAACTCGGCGATTAGCTCGTCGGTCATCACGAAGGAGTCGTGGGTTGCAAGTCGAACGGTTTTGATTTCTGCAGGTTGGCTGGCGCATCCCGAGAGAGTCAGGAGCGAGATTGCTAGTGCTGCTATTTTCTTCATTACGTGCCTTTCTTCTCAGTTAGGCACGGGATAGAGATGTCTCCCTGCGCTGGCATTACCCAGATCAGGTTTGACGGTCGAAGACTTACAGTCTTCCTCTCAGTCCGGTTTACCGAACTCCCGTGTCAACACTCAGTATAAGTAGCTTTGAGTTTTAGTGATTCCCTGCAGCAGCTTCAGCTGATGCGCTCTTGGTTCTCAGCGGAACCTCTTTGATAAACCAGCTCAGCACGAATGCCACCAGGACAACCCCGCCCGCAATCAGGAAGACGTCGAGCGATGACTCGACAAAACCGATTCTGAATGGAGCGGTTAGTCGATCGTCGGCACCGATCAAGAAGGAGGAGTCCTCCGAAATTGCATCGGCTCCAGACTGGTTGCTCAGTAGCTCGAGAATCTTGGCATTTTGTGGGTCGGCCAAGATCTCCTTATCTGCCAGAGCGTCCGCGAAACCTTTCTGGACCTCAGTTCTTTCAAATGCTGCGAGCACCTGATCTTTCAGCTGGCTGAAAAGAATCGACATGAATACTGCAACACCGAGGGTGCCACCCATCTGTCTGAAGAAGGTGGTCGTGCTGGTGGCAACACCGATGTCTTTTGCCTCAACTGAGTTCTGAGAAGCAACCATCGTGGTCTGCATCAACTGACCAAGACCTAGACCAATCAAAACCATTCCAATCGAGACGACCCAGATTGGAGTTTCGGCCGTCAACAATAGGAACATGTACGCGTAGCCCAAAAATAGGGTTGCGGTTCCAGTGTTAAAGAAGATTCGGTACTTGCCTAGTTTCGAAGTTACTCGACCAGCGGTGATGGTTGCAGTCATCATGCCCGCAACCATTGGCAACATCAGTAGACCGGCTTCAGTTGGTGATGCTCCGTAGGCAACCTGAATCACCAGGGGTAGCACGATCATGCCGCCGAACATGCCGATTCCAATCACAAAACCAAGCACCTGAGTGCGGGCGAAAGTTTGACTCTTGAAGATCGAAAACGGAATCAGGGCTGCATCGCCCATTCGCTTTTCCACGATCAAGAAAGCAATGATTCCCACTACTCCAACTGCACCGAGAGCGATTGTTGGGAACGAGGTCCAACCCCAAGTTCTTCCCTGCTCTGCAACTAACAGAACCGGAACGACAGCCAACACGATGGTTACAGCACCCCACCAGTCGATCTTTTGGGGTCTTGGGTTGTGAGGCACGTGCAGGAATTTGAACACCATGAAAAGTGAGATGGCACCAATTGGGATATTGATTAGGAACACCCAGCGCCAACCATCAATAAACAGCAGTTCATCAAAGCCGGCGAATGCCCCACCGATGATTGGTCCCAGCAGTGATGATGTTCCAAACACAGCTAAGAACATGCCCTGGTATCGAGCTCGCTCTCTTGGCGGAACAATGTCGGCAACGATCGTGAGTGCGAGGGAGAACAATCCTCCAGCACCAAGCCCTTGCAGGGCTCTGTACAGCGCAAGTTCAAACATGTTGTTAGCAAGACCAGTGGTTACGGAGCCAATAACGAAAATCGAGATGGCAACTAAGAACAGGGGTCGACGACCAAAGATGTCGCCGAGCTTGCCGTAGATAGGTGTGCTCACTGTCGAAGTGATGAGGTAGGCAGTGGTTGCCCAGGCCTGCATGGAAAGTCCACCCAAGTCATCAGCGATGGTTCGCATTGCAGCTCCAACAACTGATTGATCCAATGCGGCAAGAAACATGCCTGACATGAGTCCGATTAGAACGATCCACACTTCACGGTGAGACATTTCACCAGTGCTTTGATTTGCGGCTTCCCGCTTTGGTTTCGAAGCCAAACCTGCTCCAAGTTTTAGGGTAATTAGGTGCCTCAGTCTACGCCTCTATACCGCCGACCAGCCTTCGTGTTTGGTCCGCCTTTGGTGATGGCGATAGCGGGCGTGACACTTCTGATCCAAGCCGCTTTTGGAGCTGGATCTTTGGGGGTTGTAAAGCAGAAGTTAGAAGCACTAGCGAATGTCGAGACCCCGTCATTTACTATTCGAGAATCTGACTGGATTCGGTCAAAGTTAGATGATCCAAACTCAGTCTTTGTGGTGGTGAACAAGCACCGGCAAGTCAACCCCAAGAGCTTTGAGCCAAACGATCTTGTGAGGGTGGAGAGCTCAAAGACCCTCGACAATTCAAGGAAACTGGTGCTCTCTGAAGAAGCTGCTGCAGCATTGGAGGAGATGGCTAGGGGCTTGAGCGCCGCCGGAGAGGGCAAGCTATTTTTGAACTCCGCCTATCGCTCATACGACTACCAAGCAGAGCTATTCATCGGCAAGACCAAACAGTATGGAAAAGCCGAAGCGTTGCTCAAGAGCGCGAGGGCCGGATTCTCAGAGCACCAAACCGGCCTCGCTGCTGACGTGTCAGTTCCCGAGCAGGGCTGCGCAATTCTGGCATGTTTTGGAAACACACCCGCCGGTAAGTGGATCGAAGAGAACTCATGGAAGTACGGCTTCATTGTTCGCTACTTAGAGACCACGACAAACATCACCGGCTATGCCTACGAGCCCTGGCACCTCAGGTACGTTGGAAAAGAAGTTGCACGCCTGTATCACGCAAATGGAATACAAACTCTTGAAGAGTTCTGGGGGCTTGCCCCAGCGCCTGATTACTTGCCAGCCACCACTGAATCAACAAGCAACTGAGCCTCGCTCAAAACATGATCAAGGTGATCGTCACCCTTGAAGGACTCTCCGTAAATCTTGTAGACGTTCTCAGTGCCAGAAGGACGGGCAGCAAACCAAGCTGACTGGGTTGAGACCTTTATACCGCCGAGTGCACCGCCGCTCGAGGCCTTCGCTTCAATTGCGGTAATAGCCTCTCCAGCAAGCTGTGATGCCGCCACGTCAGACTCAGTCAACTTGGATAGCCTTGCCTTCTGATCAAGCGTTGCTGGTGCGTCAACTCTCTTGTAGCTTGGCGAACCAAACTCCTCGGTGAGTATTTGGTAATGCTCAGATGGAGACTTGCCGGTCTTGGCCTGAATCTCCGCAGCAAGAAGGCACAGGATGAGGCCGTCCTTGTCTGTTGACCACGCTTGCCCATTCCGTCTGAGGAATGAGCCACCTGCGGATTCCTCACCACCGAAACCTAGGGAGCCGTTTGATAGCCCCTGGACAAACCACTTGAATCCCACCGGTACTTCAAGCAGTTCTCGACCTAGGCGGTTTACAACGCGGTTGATCATTGACGAGGAAACCATCGTCTTTCCGACAGCGGCACTGCTTGACCACTGCGGACGGTTCTGGAATAGGTAGTCAATCGAAACCGCCAGGAAGTGATTGGGGTTCATCAATCCGTGGTCGCGGGTAACGATGCCGTGTCGATCGGCGTCTGCATCATTGCCGGTTGAAATGTCGTACCTGGTTCGATTTTGGATAAGTGATGCCATCGAGTGGGGAGATGAGCAGTCCATACGGATCTTGCCGTCCCAATCCAAGGTCATAAAGCCGAATTGATAATCCACATTTGGGTTTACCACAGCAAGGTTTAGTTTGTAGCGGTCCTCGATCTCTCCCCAGTAGTGCACTGAAGCTCCACCCATCGGATCCGCACCAATCGACACCGAGCTTTCGGCAATCGCCGCCATGTCCAACACTTCTCCCAATTGGGAAATGTAGTGCTCGCGATAGTCAAATGGGATTGGCTTAGGAGTAGCTCGCTTTACCTCCGCGAGTGAGTTTGCGATTAGTTCGTTAGCCCGCTTTGCAATCACAGATGTTGCATCTGAATCTGCAGGTCCACCGTGAGGAGGGTTGTATTTGATTCCTCCATCTGCAGGCGGGTTGTGGCTTGGGGTGATGACGATGCCGTCAGCCAAAGAGGTCGAGTTGCGGTTATGGTCGATGATTGCAACCGATACCGCAGGAGTCGGGGTGTAGCCGTCGCGAGAATCAACCAAAGCGTCGATGTCGTTTCCGGCCAATACCTCGAGGACGCTCGCTTGGGCGGGTTCGCTCAGTGCGTGAGTGTCACGACCAACATAGATCGGTCCGGTGATGCCCTGAGACCTTCGGTATTCAACGATTGCTTGTGTAATGGCGAGGATGTGCTGCTCGTTGAAGGAGGTCGAATCCGCACTGCCTCTGTGGCCTGAGGTGCCGAAGCTCACTTTTTGTTCCGGTACCGAAACGTCTGGAACCAGATCAAAATAATTTGAGATCAGTTTTTCTACGTTGATTAGGTCCTGGGCCTCAGCAGACTGACCGGCACGTGGATGCATTACTTACCCCTTGCGTTTTGTATAAGAAAAACTGCGTAGCCTGAAGAAAATCCAAATCCCACCAGCGCATACACGACCGTGAACCAGGTGTACTGGGCGGGAATTAACAAGGTCAAAAGACCGAGGGCAAAAGCACTCACCAGCATCACTCTGGCTGCCCATAACACCGCTTTATCGGTGCCGATTCTTGATGTGATAACCATGTTGCCTGTCAGGGCAACAAGAGTTAGGGCAATCATGCGCAGCGACCAGCTCAACTCATTCGATGCAGGTAATCCCAGGAGTTGTGCAAATAGTTCTGGGGTAATTAGAAGCGCGAGCGCACTGAGTCCAAAGGTGATGCCACCTAAGAGCAACACCGTCCTGAGCTTTGTAATGCCAGAACTATTGGACATAACAGCATGGTATTGCTTTTGCTCGCTATGCGCCTCCCCTAATCTTTACCTATGTCTAAGGCAATTCGCATCGCTTACCTAGGTCCTGCCGGCACCTTCACTGAAATGGCTGCTCGGCAAATCCCTGGAGCAGAAACTGCTGAGTTTTTGCCAACGGCATCAGTGCCAGAGGCATTGGACATGGTTTTGACTGGAGCGGCCGATCGTGCGGTGGTTCCGATTGAAAATTCAATAGAGGGCGGAGTATCTGCAACCTCAGATGCGCTCGCTCAAATGCCTGGTGTTCAGATTTACGGAGAGTACCTAGTTCCGGTTCAGTTCCACCTGATGGCAAAACCCGGAACGACTCTTTCACAAGTGAAGGATGTTCTGACACACCCAGTGGCCTACGCACAGTGCAGAAATTGGCTAGCGAAGAACTTGAGTGAACACAGCCACATCCCCGCATCTTCGACGGCTTCAGCCGCCAAGAGTTTGTCTGGTGGATTCGCAGCGGATGCGGTTATTGCCGCAGAGGCTGCCGCAGAGCTTTATGGGTTAGAGATTCTGGTTTCGAACATCGGTGAGAACAAGCATGCTCAAACCCGATTTGTCGAACTTGGTCTCAGCGGAAAGCCAGCTCCAAAGACTGGATCCGACAAGACCAGCGTGATTGTTGAACTGCCGGATGACAGGCCAGGTGGTCTTCTTGAAATGTTGGAGCAGTTTGCAGCTCGTGGAGTGAATCTCTCTCGCATCGAGTCAAGACCAGTTGGAGACCGCTTTGGTCGTTACCGTTTCAACATAGACGCCCAGGGTCACATCGAAGATGAGGCAATCGCGGAGGCGCTTATGGGTCTGCACCGCTTCAGCCCAAGCCTGATATTCCTGGGCTCTTATCCAAGAGCCGATAAGAGTGAATCAAAGCACGAAGGCAACAACACCAATACTGCCTATGAGCAGGCTAAGAGCTGGTTGGACTCGATCCGCTAGTTCGATATGGAACCGTGGCTTGGACCATCACGCAACCTGCAACATTCGTGATGCTCCAGCGTGAAGAGAGTTCGTTCAAGAGATCCGAACCCAAACCTTCGGTTGCCTTAGTAACTTTGACGCCGTTGTTTTTGGCGGATATCTCAACGTTTCCGTTTTCAAACTCAATTGCAAAATCGATCTTTGAGGCTTTGCCATGGCGAAAGGCATTCCCCACAATCTCTTTCATGATTTCGACCGTGCAGATCTTCGCGGTCTCATCAACAGCTTCTAACTTCTCGCCATCAAACTGAATCTTGACCGAACAAACCCCATCCCAGGTTGTAATGAGATCTTGAAATTCTTGGTCTAGTGACTGTCTTTGAACGAGTCCGATTTCTAAAGCGGACTTTGCCTTCTCGATATCGGCTGCCACCAATTGCAAAACAGCTTCTTGGTTTTGGTCTTTCAGTTTCAGACGAGAGTGGGCAACCGTCAGGGCTCCCTGGACAGTCCCGTGGATAACGAACGACCAGTTGCGCTTGGCGATCCAAACCGACTGTTCGACCAGGGCAATCTCTCGGGCAAGTTCGTCGTTGAGGTCCTGCAGCTTTTGCAAAGCCCGCTCTTGGCTAGTGACATAGCTGGCTCGGATGGCAATCCCAAAGCTGACCAAAACCACCAACCCTGCACCAGTTTGACGAAGTCCAACCGCGCCGGGGAACAGGTCCGCAACGCTAAAGAGATAGACCCAAGTTGGCAGCAACATCAACCCGGTAAGGAGCAGCGTTATGACCATGCCAACTGCAAAACGTGGCTCGAACCGATCGGGTATTGCCGATCGAAGCAGACCACCAAGCGGCAGCATTGAAAAACTGAAAAGTAAAAGTGTCAGTGCAAATTCAGCACCACCCAGAGCGTTTGCGGTGGTGATCAGGTTTAGGTTTGCGAACAGGAACACAAGGCTGGGACGAAAGCCTCGCTTTAGGGGTAATGTTCGGGGCCAGCGAGGTAATGCCGAGAACTTCGGAGTTGCAGCCTCCTCCCTGGCTAGCAACTCGAATCTGTTCCAGATTTCTTTACTAAGCGGTCTGACCTCAAGTTTTATCAGCCGCCTTAGCTTCTCGGCACTCTTTGCGACATCGGTTTTAGCCAGAAGCTTTTGAATCTCATCGAGTTTTGCAAGGAGTGCTTCTTGGGCACGGTTTCGAAGGAGCTGTTCGGCTTGCTGCGCGGTTTGAGCCGCGAGTTCACGACGCTGCAGTAGTTCTGCCCTAACACGCTCAATTTCACTTGCGCTTTGAACGAAAAGTGTTCTTGCGGTCATCACGTAGGCGACCACCATGGCAACCAGCACGCCAACCGTGAAATCACCTGGGAGTCGTCTGGTGTCTATGGCTGTTGTTACCTCGGCGAGCTCAACCAAGCTTGCTTCCAAGGCAAGTCCTCTAATCAGCTGTGAGCCACCGACAAGCACCAAAAGTTTTCCAGTGCTGCCGTAGAGGTCAGGGTTGAGTTTTGAGAGCAACCAGTGACCAGCGAAGTAGCTAATGAAGAAAACAAGTTCAGAAATCAAAAGTGCGGGAAGTAGTTCTGAAAACTCAATCCCGAGACGAGATTGCTCGTAGGCAATTCCAGACATCAGATGTAGGACTGGAAACCAGACGAAGAACTTCCAACTAAGCGGGTTTGCCCCGGCCAACTGATTCCAAGACAGGCTCAGGCCCCTTGTGAAAGAGGTGAGTTGTTTTGGCAGAGCAATCACTTGGGCAAACCAGATGCCTTTATGTATTCCAGCGCGGCCTTAACTCTGCGCTCTGAGCCACCCTGCTCTTCTATACCCAGGGCCCTGTAGGCGCGAACCAACAAAAGTCTGACTGCGCGAACCGTGGTGCCTCGCAGCTGAGCAATCTCCTCGTTGGACTTTCCTGCAGCTAGCAATCTGATGGTTTCAAGTTGCGAGTTACTTAGCTTGCGCAGGTTGTGACCACTCGATAGATCGTCCCTGAGGTGTCTGGTCCTACCCCGAGCGGTTTCTTCAATTGCTCTAAGCAGCACGTCAGGATCGGTGATCCTGTCTTTGTGCAGGTATGCACTACCTGCTGGTAAGTGCTTGGCTGATTTGCCTGCGAGTCTTGGCTCTGAGACATTTGTCAAAAAGGCAATCGAAACTGAGGGCGACTGGAACTTGATTGAGCTTGCAACGTCGATGCCATCGGGTCCCGAGCCAAGATCGACATCCATCAGGACCAGGTCGGGGTCAAAGCTCTTGGCTAACTTGGTGGCCTCTGCACCCTTGTTCGCAACCTCGACCTCATGACCGGCTGCCTCCAGGGTCTGTCGTAACAGCGCAGAGATAAGTGGCTCATCATCAACCACTAGAACTTTTAGCCTGTAATCCACAGCTACAGCATGCCACCGCACCTCAGTTATCAGTTCAAATAGTGTTCCCTGAAGGGAACATTGATCGAGTCTCCCAATCCACAGGTGCGGCGGCATCAAAGTCAATAAAGGTAGGCTTTAGAACGTGATTGACCTAAATTTGCTGCGCGAAAACCCAGAAGCAATTCGAGCCTCTCAGCGAGCTCGTGGAGCGGATGTCGAGCTTGTAGACCGAGCCGTTGAACTCGAGTCCCAGCGTCGTCAGTCACTGAACGATTTTGAAAAACTCCGTGCCGAGCAAAACGCGCATGGCAAGTTGGTTGCAGCCGCTCCAAAGGAGCAAAAAGCAGAGCTGGTCGCTCAAGCTCAGGAGTTAGCAGCCAAGGTAAAGGCCGCTGATGCAGCCGCCACCGCAGCGCAGGAAGAACTAGACAAGATTCTTCTCAAGATCGAAAACGTTGTTATCGAAGATGTGCCCCAGGGTGGCGAAGAGAACTTTGTAGTCATCAAAGAGGTAGGCACTAAGCCACAGTTTGCATTCGCTCCCAAAGAGCACTCGGATCTGGGAGAACAGCTCGACATCATCGACCTAGCTCGCGGAGCCAAGATCTCCGGGTCACGTTTTTACTTTCTGAAGGGCCTTGGAGCGCGTCTTGAGCTAGCACTCATGCAGCTAGCTTTAGACCAAGCAACCGAGGCTGGCTTCACCGCACTTATTACTCCGACCTTGGTTCGACCTGAGGTCATGCAGGGCACCGGCTTTTTGGGTGAGCACTCCGCAGAGGTTTACTACCTTCCTGCCGATGAGCTGTTCTTGACCGGTACCAGCGAGGTTGCTCTAGCCGGATACCACAGCGACGAGATTTTGGATGACCTATCTACTCCGGTGCGTTACGCGGGTTGGTCAACCTGCTACCGACGTGAGGCAGGTTCACACGGCAAGGACACCAAGGGCATTTTGCGTGTTCACCAGTTCAACAAGCTGGAGATGTTCAGCTACTGCAAGCCAGAAGATGCAGAGCAAGAGCACGCGAAACTATTGGCTTGGCAGGAGCAGATGCTCCAGAAGTGCGAGCTTCCATACCGAGTGATCGATGTTGCAGCCGGAGACCTTGGGTCCTCCGCGGCAAGAAAGTACGACATCGAGGCCTGGGTGCCATCGCAGCAGACCTACCGAGAGCTCACTTCAACTTCGAACTGCACCACCTTCCAGGCAAGACGTTTGAACACCAGATATAGAGATGAGTCTGGCAAGCCAAAGACGGCAGCAACTTTGAATGGCACCTTGGCCACCACCAGGTGGATGGTTGCAATCTTGGAGAACCACCAGCAGGCAGACGGATCAGTGGTGATTCCTGCTGCCCTTCGCCCATACCTCGGTGGCGTTGAACGAATCAGCCCCAAGGCTTAGTGGCATGCAAGCACCCTGGCTGATTGGCCTAGACATCGATGGCACTCTCGTGCACGATGACGGCTCGCTATCTGAGCGGGTCAAGCAAGAGGTCAGGCGAGTCCAGGCTCTAGGTCACAAGGTTGTGATTGCAACCGGTCGCGCTGCAGCCAATGCCTATCCGGTAATCAAAGAGCTAGGTCTCGATGAGGGCTTTGCTGTTTGTTCTAACGGAGCTGTGACCATCGAACTCGGCGGCGCTCGCGGGTATCACGTTGTCGAGGTAAAAACATTTGACCCAGCGGAGATTCTCGGGCTGCTAATTGAAAAGCTTCCCAACGCACACTTTGCAGTTGAGGATGTCGATGGTAGCTATCGCTTTAACAAACCTTTCCCCACCTACTCCCTGGGTGATCAAAACTATGAGGCGGATTTAGACACCCTCTCTCACCACCCGGTCTCTCGAGTCGTAGTGCTATCGCCAGATCACGACGTTGAGGAGTTCCTCGGCATCATCGCGGATATTGGTCTGCAGTCTGTTTCCTATGCCATTGGTTACACCGCTTGGCTCGACATCGCACCCCAGGGCATCGACAAGGGTCATGGACTAGAGCGACTTCGTGTTCAACTCGGCATTCCGGGGGATCAGGTTTTGGTCATGGGCGATGGCCGCAACGACATCGAGATGTTCCGCTGGGCAAAAGAACTCGGCGGCTATGCCTTCGCCATGGGCCAGGCACCAGATGAGGTTAAGGTCGAGGCAACGGCAGTCACTGCCGCGGTTGATGACGATGGCGTGGCTCAAGTGCTTAGCTCAATTGAGGGGCTGCAGTTTCTCAATTAGCCCACTAAACTTCCATGCGGAGGTCTGTCCGAGCGGCCGATGGAGCTGGTCTTGAAAACCAGTGGACAGCAATGTCTCGTGGGTTCGAATCCCACGGCCTCCGCCAGCCAAAACCCGCCATCAGGCGGGTTTTGTTTTTCCTAGGGACAACTCAGCCTTTTATCTTTAGACTTCTACGGTGACTCAGCCGGATTACGATTTTTCGTCAACGCCGAGACCAAAGCGAAGAGGCTGGCTCAAGAAATCTCTTATTGCTATGGCCAGCGTTGTTGGTCTCGTGATTGCCCTATTGGGCGGTGGCTACGTCTACCTAACTTCAACTCTCAGCGCCTCAGGTATCGATGTCTTCTCGACCGATGGTGAGCAGTATCAGCTTCCGACTGCTGAAGAGATCAACGGCCCCATCAACATGCTGCTGATCGGTTCTGACACCAGAGCTGGCCAGGGTTCAACTGCCTATGGCAATTCAACTGCCAACCTTGCCGATGTGATCATCCTGATTCACGTCACGGCCGATAGATCCAACGCGGTTGCAATCTCTTTCCCAAGAGACCTAATGGTTCCGCAGCCGGAGTGTAGAAACCCAGATGGCGGGGATTCATACCCAGCCAAGGACCTGGTTCAGATCAATGCGACGATGAACTCCGGTGGCCCCGCCTGCACCCTGCAAACAATCCAAGCTCTAACCGGTATCAAGATCCCTTACCTTGCGATGATCGACTTCAAGGGCGTCATCGCAATGAGCGAGGTTGTCGGTGGAGTGACCGTCTGTGTTTCTGAAGACATTAACGATGACAAGACGCAGCTTTATTTGGAAGCTGGTGAGCACACCCTTGAGGGTCAGAGCGCACTAGCTTTCCTAAGAACCCGCTACGGAGTTGGAGATGGCTCCGATCTTTCGCGAATCTCCAACCAACAGGTCTTCCTTTCAGCTCTGGTTCGAAAGCTCAAGAGTGAAAACGTTCTAACCAACCCCTTCCAGATGTTCCGCATCGGAACCGCGGCGCTAGAGAACATGCAGCTTTCTAATTCACTCACCAATATCGGAGTGATGCTTGGTTTGGCCCGTGAGGTTAATGATGTTGACCTCGACATGATCACCTTTATTAAGCTCCCCGTCTACAGCATGCAGGGTGCGTATTCGGGTCGAGTCGGATTGATTGAAGATCAGGGGCAGTTCCTATTCGACAAGATTTCCGCAGATGAGCCACTGATTTTGGCAAAGGCAAACTTCGGTCAAGGTGCGGTTGTTGCAGAGGGTGAAAATGCATCTGGTGAGACCACCAGCACTGAAGGTGAGAGTGCAGCTAGCTCAGAGAGTGAGCCTGTCGAGACTCTGCCTGAGTGGGTTCAAGGTACCAAGGCATCGGTAAAGAGCTGCTCAAAGTAGTGGTCGAAGACCAGATACTTTTCTTGTAGGCTTTCCTAGCACCAAGGAGACGTCGCATAGCCCGGTCGAGTGCGCCTCACTGCTAATGAGGTAGGGGTCTTAAAAGCCCCTCGGAGGTTCAAATCCTCTCGTCTCCGCTCTTGCTCGAAGGTGAGGCCCACAACTTGTCGACTATCGTCTTGTGGGTTTCAGACCTAGAGGCCCAATCTGATTTCTACGCTTCTCTATTTGATGTTGATGCGCCGACAGTTCAGGGTGATTTTGTTTCAATCTCCTCCGATCTAAATACCGTCCTGCTGCATCTTTTGCCATCGCAATATGCGGCGCAAACCCCGCTCACCAGCCAGCTTGCTGCAAATGAAGAGGTTGCCATCAAGCCTGTATTCACGGTTGATTCGATTGATGCGGCTATGTCCAGGACGAGCCACACACTCGCAAGTTTCGGATCTAATCTTGGTCAATACGGTGGCTTTAGCTATCTCGATGTGATTGACCCCGAGGGCAACATAATTCAAATTCAAGAGCGCCTCTAGCCACACGGTTCAAGGCTTTAGATAGCTAGTTTCAGCCAACTATTCACAGCTGACTTAGCGTCTGTTCGCAATCTGGAAACCTGTTGGTTAGATTGCGAGAGCTGAATGTTGAACATGAAGAGACTCGTATCAATATTTGCTGTCCCAGCCCTAGTGCTGGGCATTGGACTTTCAATTCCTGCGCAAGCCGCGGAAGATTTTTCCATCACCAAGTTGGGTGTATTTGACTCGCTGTCCGGCGCGGGTGGAGCTGAAATTGCCTCCTACCACAAGGGAACCAAGCAGGTATACATCACCAACGGTGCCAGAAACCGAGTGGACATCGTCTCCATCACTAACCCTGCTGATCCACGCTGGGTTGGCTCAATCGATGTGAACCCATTTGGTGACAACATCACCTCGGTAGCAGCGGGCAAGTTTGTGGTTGCAGTTGCGGTCCACCGCTCACCTACGTTTGCAACCGATGGCACCCCAACTTTGAACACTGGAAAGCTAGTGATTGCCAGACCTTCAGGCAGCATCATCCGTGTAATCGACCTGGGTAGCTCGCAGCCAGACTCAGTCACCTTCACCCCTGACGGCATTACCGCACTAGTTGCCATCGAGGGAGAGCCAATTTGTGCGAAGGACAACTCTGCAACCCCAGCGGATGAATCCAAGGACTATGCCTTCGCCAAGGATCCGCGTGGTGCGATTGCAATTGTGGATCTCAAGAACCCTCGCAATGCCAAGCCACGACTTGCTGGTTTCTCTAAGTTCAACGCAACTGAACTCAAGTCAAAGGGTCTTGTGATTTCGCTGACCAGCAAGAATCCCGCAGTTGATCTTGAGCCTGAGTACGTTTCTCCTGTCGACAACACAACTGCCTACGTTTCACTTCAGGAAGCAAATGCGATCGCCGTCGTAGACCTGAAGTCTGCCAAGGTGAAAGAGATTTTCTCCGCAGGCACCACCGACCTGAGCACCACCGCTTTTGACCTATCCGACCGTGACTCCGGTGCCGGTCCTGCCACCTACAGCAACGTCGTCGCCCTAGCGATGCCAGATGCATTAGCCGCATTCAAGTCAGGCAAGGACAACTTTGTTGTGACCGCTAATGAGGGTGATGACCGCGCTGACTGGAGCTGCTTCACGGCGGTTGATGACAAGCGCGCGAAGGACATGAAGGTTGATGCGTCGGCCTTCCCAAACTGGGATGCACTGAAGGCAGATGCCAAGTTGGGTCGAGTCAAGGTCAACCCGAACATTGGTGACGCAAACGGTGATGGAAACTACGAGAAGTTGCACCTGCTCTCCAACCGATCTTTCTCCATCTTCAAAAATGGTCAGCGAATCTACGACTCTGGTGATCTTCTGGAGCAGCTGCAGATTTCAAACTTTGGTCTTGCCAAGATCAATGGCGAGTGGAACACCACCACCGGTGTTTATTCAGCCCAGTCAAGATCCGATGACAAGGGACCAGAGGCTGAGGGTGTGACTGTTGGAATGGTCGGATCTTCGCGAATTGCAGTGATTGGCATGGAGCGTATGAGTGCCCTGCTGTTCGCAGACATTACAGACCCAGCGTCACCAAAGGTAATCAAGTGGGAGCAGATGCTGCCACTGAGCAATGTGACCCCAGGTGCTTTGATGCAGACTTGGTCCCCAGAGGGCCTCATCTTCATCGACGCCAAGGATTCGCCAAATGGCAAGGCACTGGTTCTCACCTCATACGAGGTTTCTGGATCATTGTCTATCCACCAGATCGAAAAGTAGAAACTGAACTAACCCCCCAAGGCGCAGGCCTTGGGGGGTTAGTCATTTCTGTCTTCGAGACCAGCCGCCAAGCTGTGTGGGGTTGGTGAACGGAAAATGAACAAATTGTCCGTGTTCTGTTTGCACTCTGAAAGCGTTTTCTACTACAGTCCCCATTACTGAGGGAGTATTCCTAGGCAGCCAGTTCGTCATCACGGCCCAAAAGCCCGGATTGGTTGGTCACCCAAAAAGTGGCGGGAGAGACTCAGTCTTCGGTTGACAATGGGGTTGACTGTTTGACGAGCCCCTCGTCCTCCGAAGCCGATTTCCAAACTGGAAATCGCCCACTTTTATTTGGAGGACAAATAGTGAAGAAGATTGCTATCGCAGCAACGACGCTGGCGTTGGTTGCTTCTACCATCACCCTGGCCCCTGCGGCCAATGCAAACACCCGCGCCGAGAACGCACGCTATGGACTAGCTTGTGCGACCTCTGGTCAGGTTGCTGCAAAGCGTGGTGCTGACGGTAGTGACCTTATTTGTAAGGTCGCACCGCAGGGAAGTTACAAGGGCAAGCGCGTTTGGCAGTATGCCAAGTGGCCAACCCTCAAGGGCTTGGATGTTCTAGTTCCAGCAGGTGCTGGTGGTGGTTATGACACCACTGCTCGTCGCATGATGGAGTCGATGAAGGCTGAGGGTGTTCTACTCTCTGACGCCACCTACCGCAACCTTCCAGGTGCTGGTGGAACCACCGGTCTATCGAGCTTCCTAAACAACGACACCGGTAAGGCCGGCAAGATGTTGGTTATGGGCTTCGCACTTGTAGGTGGAGTTCAGTCAACCAAGGTTTCGTTCAAGAACTCTGACACCGTTGCAGCTGCTCGCCTGATGGGTGAGTACGAGGTTGTAGTTGTGCCTGCAAACTCTCCATACAAGACCCTTGCGGATCTAGTGAAGGACATCAAGGCCAAGAAGACTGCACTGCCAATCGCTGGTGGAAACCTCGGTGGTATTGACCACTACACCGCAGTTCAGATGTACGAGAGCATCGGTCTATCGATCAAGGACCTCAACTACCTCGTTTACTCCGGTGGTGCTCAGGTGACCACTTCGCTACTAAACGGAACTGCTAAGGCCGGTATCTCCGGTTGGGGTGAGTTCCAGGCTCAGGTTGAGGCAGGAACTCTACGTCTATTGGGTATCAGCTCCGCCAAGCGCGTTGCTGCCATCCCAACCAAGACCTTCACCGAGCAGGGCGTAAAGATGGTTTCCGTTAACTGGCGTGGATTCATGCTGCCAAAGGGAACCTCTGACGCTGACCGTAACCTAGTGATCCGCGCCCTGGACGTTGCCCGTAACGGTGACGCCTGGAAGGCCAACCTCAAGAAGTACGTCTGGAGCAACAACTGGCTAGCCGGAACCGCTTACCAGTCATGGCTTGAGGGCGAAGAGGCCAAGATCAAGAAGCTGTACACCGACCTAGGACTCTAGTTCTGTGACCCAAGCTTCAAAGAAGGTAGCAAAGGGGGAGCTGGTATTCACCAGCTTCCTCTTTGCAACTTCAATAGTTGTATTAGTTGACACCACCAACATGGTTGAGTCCAATGCAGTTGGATTCGTTGGACCAAAGGTCTTCGCCTACATCGTTGGTGGCCTGATGTTCTTCCTCTCCGCACTCCAGTTGATTTTGGTTTTGCGAGGCGCGAAGGGTGAGCCTGAGGGTATTGAGGCGGGAACTCAATCCGATAAGGCCAACTGGAAATCCTTTGGAATCGTGGTCCTTGCTCTCGCGCTTTACGCAGCGCTGATTGAGCTTTTGGGATTCTTGATTATGGGTCCAGTTCTCTACTTTTTGGTCGGTAAAGCAATCGGAGTGAAGCGCAATCTCATACTTGCGATCGTCTCAGTGATTGTCAGCGTGGTGGTCTTCATCGGATTCACCCAGGGACTTCAGCTTTACCTCCCACTTGGATTTGACTTCCTAATCCCCACTCCCACCGAGAACGTTGAGGATGGTGGTTGGTAATGGATTTCGCAAACTTTGCTGAAGGCTTTGCCGCCTCGCTAACTCTCACAAACCTGATGTTTGGTTTGTTGGGAACCATTTTGGGAACCTTGGTTGGTGTGCTGCCGGGCATTGGACCCGCACTCGCAATCTCACTACTTTTGCCAGTGACGTTGACCGTTGACCCAACCGCAGCATTGATCATGTTCGGTGCCATCTACTACGGAACCATGTTTGGTGGTTCGACCACCTCGATTCTGCTAAATGCCCCTGGCGAATCTGGTTCAGTGATGACGACGCTCGAGGGAAACAAGATGGCCCGCAATGGTCGCGCGGGTGCTGCGCTTGCCACTGCAGCCGTCGGTTCCTTCGTGGCCGGCGCCATCGCCACCGGAATCGTTGCAATGGCCTCGCCTGCGATTGCCTGGATCGGTGTTCGCATGACTCCGGCCGACTTCTTCGCGCTGATGGTTCTTGCTTTCGGAACCGTGGGTGCAGTGCTTGGACAGTCAGTGATCCGAGGTCTACTTTCACTGTGCATGGGTCTGGTTCTTGGTCTTATCGGTCTGGATCTGCAAACCGGTGCTGCTCGATTGACCTTCGATGTTCCAAAGATGACCGATGGCATTGAAACCGTGGTTTTGATCGTCTCGCTCTTTGCGCTAGGTGAGGTTCTATACGTTGCGCTTTTCGGTCGCCTGAGTCCGATCGACAAGAACTCCTTCAAGGGTTTTGCCACCATGACCAAGTCCGACTGGAAGCGCTCCTGGGGCCCTTGGCTTCGTGGAACCGCGATTGGTTTCCCAACCGGTGTCTTGCCAGCAGGTGGATCTGAGCTTCCAACCTTCTTGAGTTACAGCCTTGAGAAGCGCCTTGCGCGCAAGAAGCACGATGAGTTTGGTAAGGGTGCGATTGAAGGTGTTGCGGGTCCTGAGGCTGCCAACAATGCGAACGCTGCCGGTGCGATGGTGCCACTTTTGGCGCTCGGTCTACCAACTAGCGCAACCGCTGCGGTGATGCTGGCTGCGTTCCAGCAGTTCGACATCAAGCCTGGACCACTGCTGTTCACCGATCAGCCGGTATTGGTCTGGACTCTGATCGCATCGCTGTTTATCGGCAACCTACTGCTCTTGGTTCTAAACCTCCCGCTTGCTGGCGTTTGGGCCAAGATGCTTCTGATCCCAGCCCCCTACCTATACGGCGGCATCGTGCTGTTTGCCTTGGTGGGTGCGTATGTGCTCAACGGCGATACCTGGGAGATCTGGGTTGCCCTCGTGATTGGTTTGCTTGGTCTTCTGTTCCGAAGATTTGGTTATCCGGTAACACCGTTGATTCTTGGTGTGATTCTGGGTCCAATGGCGGAGCAGGAGTTTAGAAGAGCGCTACAGGCATCTTCCGGTGATCCAAGCATCTTGATCGCAACCCCGTTCTCAGTCACCGTTTACGTGCTGCTGGCAATCGTGATCGCAGTTCCCAAGCTCTATGCACTTTGGAAAAACAAGACCGCATAAATGAACGCTGCAAGAACGAGCGATAGCCGCTGGCTATTGCTCGTTTTGCTTAACTCGGGTTTTATCCAAGCTGGTGTTTACGTCGTCAGACCGATGATCACCTACCGAGCGGTTGACCTCGGTGCCGATGCGGCTTTGGTCGGACTGGTTGGATCGGCCTTTGCAGTTGCCCCATTGCTGTTTGCAATCGTGATGGGAAAGTGGGTTGATAAGGGTCGAGACGGAACGGCTTTGGTAATCGGCTCTGTGGTCTCCCTGGTTGTGACGCTAGGTCTGATCTTTTTCGAGTCACTGCCGTTTTTGTTTATTGCGATGCCTCTTCTAGGCATTGGTCATTTATTTGCCATGCTCGGTGGTCAAACCATGATTGCCAACCGCTCACCCGATCCGAAGTATGAGCGAAACTTCGGACTACTAACTTTCTACGCTTCAGTTGGTCATGCGGTGGGACCATTCTTCGGCGGGGTGCTTGCAGATAAAGGCGGCATCGAGGTTGATGTCAATGCAGCGCTCTGGTTTGCGATCGCTCTGTTTATTGGTGCTTCACTGAGTGTCCTGTCGCTCTATCCAAAGACTCAAAAGGTTCGGATCGGAGCTTCGCTGGATGCCGGTGCCGTGCGCAAGGTGCTGGCGGTGAAGGGCTACAAATCCGCGATCTTCGTCGCAGGCTCAGCCACTGCGGTGGTGGACGTGATGTTGATCTTCCTCCCGCTGCTTGGTCGACAGCTCGGCTTTGGTTCCACGGCAATCGGAATCCTATTGGCGGTGAGGGCATTGGCTTCGATGGGCGTAAGGGTTGTGCTTGGGCGGATAAGCGATCGGTTTGGGATGAAGCGGATCTTGAACTCTGGTGCTTTAGTGACTCTGCTTGGCGTGGTGGCGATTGCCTTTGTTACTGATTTCTATTTGCTTGCTTTGGTTATTGCCGTCACAGGTTTTGCGATGGGGATTGGACAGCCGGCAACAATGGCTTGGGTTTCAAGAATTTCTGACCCGGATCACCGAGGCTTGGCCATCTCCATTCGTCTAACTTCGAACCGACTTGGACAGGTTGTAGTCCCAGCGATTGCTGGTTCCATTGCAACAGCAGGTCTGGGTTCAGTCTTCTTCTTGCTCGCTGGTTTGCAGGCAGCCTCGATCGCAGTCACCTCCAAAGCCCTGGACAGGTGATTTAGCGAGAGAGCGGTTTGAGGGTTACCATTGGGAAACATTTGAAAGCTTGATCGTGGGGGACGAGAGAGGAGGAGTCGGTAATCCGAGCTATCGCTCGTCCGCGCCTTCGATGAAAAAGACTCTCAAGCTCATTTCGTTTTGGTTTCTCATCCCAATCCTCGCTCTGGCCGTAACCGCGTTTTCGTTGACTCTTGTGGTTCGATATCCGAACCCGGTTGCCGCCTATCAGCTCGCCCAGAGCGTGCCATCAGAGCAACCCGAGTTGATGCCGACTCACGTTATTCCGGCCTCGGTTTTGCCCCATGAGTGGGAGGTTGCCTCCGAGCCCGAAACTTTGCCTGAGACCTTCGAGTTTGAAGGCGAGAGCTACGTGGTTGAAGACTTGCTGCGGGCAACTGCAACCAAGGCTTTTTTGATCATCCGAGATGGCGTAATTACCTATGAGCAGTACTCGGAAGACTTCTCTCAAAACGAGCTGATCAACACGATGAGTATCGGCAAGACCATGGTTGGTATGGCAATCGGAAACTTGATTGCCGATGGTCTAATCCGTGAGCAAGAGCCGGTCACCACTTACCTGTCGCAGTATGCGTCTATTGAAGGCCTCGACCAAGTAACCATCAAGCACCTGTTGGACATGCAATCGTGTATCGGTATTGATGAGGACTACCCATCCGGTCCTGCAGGCTGGGGCTATCCAGTGGCTCAGATGTTTGCAACTACAGACATGGACTTTGTTCTGAGCAACAACCTCAAGGTTGTTTGTGACCCAGGCACCGAGGAATACGAGTACCGGTCTGTAAACACTCAGCTGTTAGGCATGGTTGTCACCCAGGTTTCCGGAATGTCGCTTTCGAATTACTTTGGTTCCAGCGTTTGGGAGCGAGTGGGTGCTGCCAATGATGCAAGTTGGGCAGTGGATCGTGAGGGCGGCTGGGAGAAGTCATTCTGCTGCTTCAACGTCACGGCCCGTGATCTCGCCCTGGTCGGCGGAGTCTTTCTTAATGACGGCCGGGCTGCATTCGGACCGCAGGCAGGATCAAGAGTTATCAGCGAGGACTGGCATGCGCGCATGACAACCCCTGCCAAGGTTTGGTTTGGTGGCTTTGGATCCGAGCGCTTTGGCGCGAACATGTGGCACCGACCAGACGGAAGTTATTTGACCCAGGGTTATCGCGGTCAGTTCATGCTGATGAACCCAGAGACCAACACCATCATCGTGAAGTTGTCCGATGATGTTGAAAACAATTACTACGACCAGGTTCTGACCCTGCTCGATCAGATCTCTGCACAGCAGTAAATCGGGACTTTAGTTCTTCGATGGTTTTGCGCTAGACTCTTCCATCGTTGCCCAGCGCTCGTAGCTCAACGGATAGAGCATCTGACTACGGATCAGAAGGTTGGGGGTTCGAGTCCCTCCGAGCGCGCAAAACCCGAGAAGAATTCACGACTTCTCGGGTTTTTACTTTTCCGAAATTCCTTTTGGATTCCGATTGCCAGGGGCTGATTAGCCCTGAGTAGCATCGTTAGCTACTCCTATTCAAAGCCCACGTCACACGATTCATAATTTGTTGGACCCTAAAAGTTTTGGAGACGCGGTTGAAGCAAGTCTTCTATGCAATCCACGAGAACCTGGTAGCCAATGCCAATCCAGAAATCCTGGAAGCGGTGGGGCGCTCTGTCACTGAGGAAATTTCGCTCCTCAAGCTTGCAATCATGCTGCGGTCATCAAGTGATCGTGCAGGGATGACTATTAGTCAGCCAACCAAGTGACACAATGTCACCATGGAGTCCCTGGAGCGTCACGAAGACTATGGCCAAGAGCTGCTGGACGAATCACATCTGCTCTCTGATCCAATTGAGCAGTTCAAGCTCTGGCTAAAAGAAGCCGAGCAGTCGAACATCTATGAACCAAATGCCTTCGTCTTAGGAACTGTGGACTCTGAGAACCACCCGCGATCAAGAACAGTCCTTCTGAAAGGTGTTGGGCCAGAGGGATTCTTCTTTGCAAGCAACTACCTCTCGCGTAAAGGTGAGGCATTGGATGCAAACCCTCACGTGAGCTGTGTTTTTGGTTGGTATTCGATTTACCGACAGGTCCTGATTCAAGGCGTCGCTCACAAGGTCAGCGCCGAAGAGTCCGATGACTATTTCAACTCAAGACCCAGAGAATCTAGAGTTGCGGCCTGGTCTTCACACCAATCTCAGCCCATTGAATCTCGAACGGCATTGGATGCCCAGTTTCAATCCGCGCTGGAGCGCTTTCCGGGTGAAGCGGTCCCACGACCAGCACACTGGGGTGGCTATTTGATTGTCCCAAGCCGAATCGAGTTTTGGAAGGGCCGGTCCAACCGCATGCATGACCGCATCGAATTCTCTCGAACCGTTTCCGATTCAGGCGAAGTCAGTGATTGGCAAGTGCAGCGACTGCAGCCCTAGCTACTAGGCGACCTCGGGGTATCGAGAACCATCGGCGAAGTTGCCATAGAGGCGACCCTCACCTTCGGTGACTGATTCAACTAATAGGTCTCCACCAACGAAGCAGCCGCGCCAGCTTGCACCACGACCTCCGAATACCTCAGCCTTATCGCCGCGGCTTCTTGGCTTATTGATTCCGAACTTGAAGGCTTGAGATTCCTCACGGACCCTCTCGGCAAAAGCCATGTCATCAGTTGCAACTGAGCTCACTAGGTTTCCGTTTGAGACGTTCATGGCAGCTAGTAGCTCAGCCTCGGTGTCTACCAAGACCACAGAATCAAGAGGACCAAAAGGTTCTGAGTGGTGAATCGACCAGGACTTCGGTGGCTCCAAAAGAGTCATCGGTGTTACGTATGCGGAGGTGTCCTGGCCATCCAAGAAGGTGCCTGAACTTAGCTTGCCCCTATATAACGGAACGCCACCACGATTCACTGCCTCATCAAAGGCTTCATTGAGCTCCTTTGCCTTTTTGGCTGAGATAACCGAGCTGAAGTGAAGATCTGGGTACTCATCATTTGGATCTTTGACCGCAAGTGGGTGACCAAAGCGAAGGTTTCTAACGACCTCGAGATACATCTCTAAAAACTCGGGGAACAGGTCGCGCTGAACTACATAGCGTGGGTATGCAGTGCAGCGCTGCTTGCCGTATTCAAAACCCTTGGTTAGGTGTGCTGCTAGCTCAGACCAGTTGGAGTAGTTCCATATACCCCAAGAGTTCAAGCCTTCCTGCTCCAAGATGTGACGCTTGGCCAAGGAGGTCAGTGAGCTCGCTGCCGCGCGACCGTTGTTGCGGCCACCGACAAAGGCGAGTGCTCCAAGCTCTGGTGAACTGACTAGCGCTGGGGCTAACTCCGAACCTGAACCTGAGATCAGGGTGACCGGTAGGCCGGCCCTTGCCATCAGAGCGTGCGAGAGGGTAAGGGCATGAAATCCACCCTGGCTTGGGGTCTTGGCGATAACCGCGTTACCAGCCAGTAGCTGCACCAACTCTGCGTGAACGAGAACACTCAGCGGGTAGTTCCAAGAGGCGATGTTAGAAACCGGACCAGATAGCGGAGTGCGACCTTGGATCTGTCGGTCGATTTCACCCAGGTACCACTCAACACCTTCTATGCAGCGATCGACATCGGCACAAGCCAGTTTCCAAGGCTTACCTATTTCCCAAACTAAAAGCTGGGCGATGGTGTCCCGGTTTTCACGAAGCAGCTCGACGGCTTTTGCCACTCGACTCTTTCGCTCATCGAGATTTACCTTGCCCCAGGCAGTGTGCATCTTGGCTGCCTTGTGGACTGCGTCTTGGGTCTGCTTCAAATTGAGCATTGATGGACCAACGATGTTGGACTGATCTACCGGAGTGATGTGAGAAATCTGATTTCCCAGCACCACCCATTCGCCACCGATGAGGTTCCGAATCGACTGCTGATCAAATGCTTCCGGTGCTGCTTGGCGTGCTCGATTGAAGACCGAATGAAAGTCGGTGCCCTGCTTTAGATGTAGTCCCATTCATCATCGAACGCTGTTTCGGGGTAACAGCTTCCCCGCGTAGCGCAATCGTTATAACACCCCAGCTAGCGAAAACTAATTCGCTTGGCGTTCATGATCACTTTGATGCGAGCGATGGATGACTTAGACATGCCTTCTAATTCGGTCAGCTCAGTCAGCGTGATCTTTCTTAGGTCGCTGACCTTAAATAGCTTGGCGTCGACAAGTGCCTTGCGCGCCGGTGCTGTTAGCCCAATCTTTCGCCACTCGGAATCAAGTGCCTCATACGCGCTCGTGTCGATCGGGACATAGCGGCGTCTGGGCTGTGGCTTTACCATCTGCATAGTCTAAGAAGTATTCGTTCCACGAAGAGAAGTTCGAGAGGCTGGGTAGCCTTACAGGGGGAGAGGTAGTAAGTGAGGGGCCTAGGTGTTGATGCTGATTGAAGATCAGGCACTACTGCTTCAGCATGTTCCCGGTTTTGGTGCTTGGACCTACCACCTTCGAATTCCAGGCACCGAATCGCTCGACAATCGCTGGGGCCACCTGAAGGTTTCCGGAACGATTGATGGGTATCCGATAAAGGGCATAAACCTGGCTCCACGCAAGGGCGAAGACAAGCTCATCTCGATAAACAAGTCGATTCGAGATGCAATCGGCAAAGCCGGAGGCGATGTCGTGATCGTCACTTTGTATCTGGTTTCCTACTTCAGAAGAAGTGAAACGTAATCAAATTGTGTCTTTTTGTGACTAAATTTCATAAAGTTTTGGCAATCGGTTGCATTAGTATCTGCTTGATGGTCAGCGTTGCCCACTCGTTCTAGCTTGAAGCCAAACAGCTTTGGTTTCGAAACCTCAACTTTTCGAGAGGAAACGTTTTTATGTGGCACATAACCGGGTTCGCCGATGAAATTGCAAAAGATCTTGATGAGCAAATCGAGCTGCTGACCAAGCTGAACATCAAGTTTGTTGAGTTCCGCAGCGCTTGGGGTACCAAGGTATTGGATTTGACTCAGGATCAGCTAGAGCTTGCCAAGTCTAAGTTGGATGCCGCGGGTATCAAGCTTTCTTCGGTGGGTTCTGACCTGGGAAAGATTTTCATCACCGACCCATTCGATGCTCACCTGGAGCGAGCGAGGCACGGTGTTGAAGTGGCGAAGTTTTTCGGCGCTTCCTACATCAGAATGTTCAGCTTCTTTATCCCAGAGGGCGATGACCCAACTCAGTATCGAGATGAAGTTATTCGTCGAACCAGAGCGATGGTCGAGCTTGCAGAGGCTGGCGGCATCACCCTGCTGCATGAAAACGAGAAGGACATCTACGGAGATATTCCAGAGCGCGTTGTGGATCTGATGACCACCATCAACTCTGCAAACTACCGAGCCATCATCGACCCAGCCAACTATGTGCAGTGCGGCTACCAGCCTTTTGATGATGCCTACCCGATGGTTCGTGAGTACACCGACTACATCCACTGCAAGGATGCGTTGTCGCCAACCGCCGAGAACCCACTCGGTGAGATCGTGCCCTCCGGTGAGGGAGACGGTCAGTTCCAGCAACTGATTGCTGGTCTTCGTGACTCTGGCTACCAGGGCTTTTTGTCCATTGAGCCTCACCTCGGTGACTTTGATGCCTTTGGTGGGCTATGTGGACCGGAACTTTGGACCACCGCACACACTGCGCTAGTGAAGCTGCTTCGCGAAGCAAACGTCGATTTTTCATAAACCTAAAAAGTCAGAAAGGACTCAGAAGTGTCTCAAAAGATAAGACTTGGAATCATCGGAATGGGTGCTGAGGGGTCCGCCTACGCCGGCTTCATCTCCCAGGGCATGGTTCCCAACATGGTCATCGGAGCCATCTCCGATGTCAACCCAGTTTTCGAAGACAAGGCCAAAGAACTCGATGTCCCATTCTTTGCCGATTACAGGGAAATGATTACCTCGGGCACTGTTGATGCCGTGGTGACAACGGTTCCTCACTATTTGCACCCAGAGATTGGCATCTACGCTCTCGAGCACGGTGTGCACGCGCTTGTTGAGAAGCCAGTTGGCGTCTACACCAAGCAAGCCCAGCGTCTGATCGATGTAGCCAAGTCCAAGCCTGAGCTCAAGTTCGGTGTCTTCTTCAACCAGCGCACCAACCCGCTTTACAAGGACCTTCGTGCACTGGTGGCATCCGGTGAACTTGGTGCCCTTCGCCACACCTCTTGGATCATCACCAACTGGTGGCGCCCACAGGGCTACTACGACTCCTCAGCCTGGCGTGCGACTTGGGGTGGCGAAGGCGGCGGCGTTTTGGTGAACCAAGCTCCCCACCAACTCGATCTGTGGCAGTGGATTTGTGGTGTTCCAAAGTCAGTCTTTGCCAAGGCCCAGTTTGGATTCAGAAGAGACATTGCAGTTGAAGATGAGGTCAATGCCCTGGTCAGCTTTGCTGATGGTGCAACTGGTTCATTCATGACCTCAACCCATGACTTGATGGGTACTGACCGCCTTGAGATCTTGTTTGACAGCGGCAAGGTTGTAGTGGAGAACTCAAAGGACGTCACCATTTGGAAATTGACTAAGCCCGAGCAAGAGATCTCTAAGAACATGGGTCCTGAAGACGTTGCGAAGCTTTTCCGTGGTCAGCTCGATACCTCTAGCTTCCTATCAAAAGAGACCAAGAGCTATGCATCGGTTTGGGGTGAGCAGCACTCAGAGGTCATGCGAAACTTTGCGGCGGCCTGTCTGGGTGAGGAGGAGCTGCTTGCTCCAGGAGCCGAGGGAATCCACGGTGTTCGCTTAGCAAACGCAATTCACCTCTCCACCTGGACCGGTGAAGAGGTATCGATCGAGAACTTTGATGACAGCGAGTATCTAGACTTCCTCAACATTCGCATTCGCGAAGAGGGCAAGTATGCGGAGCGTGATTAATATGGCAAAACTCGGCGTACAACTAATGATGCTGAAGGACCAGGTCGCTCAGCAGGGGATGTACCAGGTACTAGAGCAGCTAGCTGCTCTAGATATCCACTGCGTTGAGGTCTCTCAGATTCCGATGGACGAGAAGAACACCGCAGACCTTGAGCGCGCTATCAGTGAGCTTGGCTTTGAGGTTGGTGCGCTCTCGGTTGCACTGCACCCAAAGCCCGGTATTGATTCACTATCTGGTGAATTCGACAAGGTGGTTGCTGACTGCAAGAGACTTGGCACCCGCTACGTCCGTATTGGCATGATGCCTTTTGAGGCGATGGTCTCTAAGGAAGCAACTGAGGCTTGGGCCCAGGAGCTAAACCCTTACGCGCAGCGCTTGGCACAGGAGGGCATCACCCTCTGCTACCACAACCACCACGCTGACCTGATTCAGTTTGAGGGCGAGCGCATCTTCGACATTGTTAGACGCGTAGCGCCTGATGTTTACTTCGAGGTTGATCTGCACTGGGTCCAGCGCGGCGGCATGGCACCGCTAGACATGCTCGAGCTTTACCAAGGTGTCTGCAAGCTCATTCACGTTAAGGACTACCGAGTAGCTGCACTGCCTCAGGAAGCTATCGATTTGTTCAACGCCGGCAAGTTTGCCGAGGGGTATGACAAGTTCGTGAACATCATTCAGTTTGCTGAGGTGGGCCAGGGCAACATGAACTGGCCAGCGCTGCTTCCAGCCAGTGAAAAGGCTGGAGCGGACTTCTTCTTCATCGAGCAGGACATGACCTATGGCCGTGACCCATTCGATTGCATCAAGGACTCTCGCGAATACCTCAAGTCAATCGGTTACTAGTTAGTCGCCCTGTCGTTCGATAGCGACGAATACAGATCGGTGTCTAGCACCAACTCCTGATGCCGGCCACGCCTTGGTGGTGTAGCTGGCGTTCGGATACATCAATCTGATTCGGTCACAGGCGGCCTTTGCTCTGCTCAGAGCTAGCAGGCGATCTGACTCGGTCGCTTTGGTTGCCGAAGTGGTTCCGGTGCAGACCACCTTGGACACCTCGGTCATACCAGCAAGCTTTGAGCGCAGTTGCTTCGCCAGCTCTGAGGTGAGCGTTGAGCGATCGCCCTGGAAGTTCGAGAAGCGCATTTTGCTCCAGATGGATTTAGGCGCTGGTTCTTTCACAACCACGGGGGTTTCAGTGACCACGATTACCGGCTTCGCCAAAACTGTGAACGCCTCTAAGAATGTGAAGGATCCACCAGCATCAATGACCATCTCCAGGTCGTACTTGCCAGCGCCAAGAGTCGGAGTTCGAAGCGTCAACTCGGTTGCTGATGAGTTCTCAACCTTCACTGGCTGACCTGCAATCGAGATCTTGTTGATTAGATTCAGTCTTCTTCCAAACAGCGCTACCTGTTCGCTGGCGCCCTCCTCCAAGACTCGCTTCGAGAATGAACTGATCTCTGGAAGTAGTGGTGTGGTGCGGATCGGATTGGACTGCGGAGCAGTCGCTGGGATTATCGAATTACCAGTCAGCGTGCCGGCTTGGTAAACCCCATTCAAAAATGCCTTCTGAGTGATTGTTGCCGACTGACCTGGGGTTAGTCCGGTCACGGTCAGCGGAACGATGCTGCCACTTGGAGTCCCTACCGACAGGGTCCCGGCCGTGATAGTCGGGGTGTCCCAGCTGTACTGCAGGTCATAGTTAGTGATGTTCACCGTGAAGCCGTCGACGGTTGCAACCGGAGCGCTAAACGCTGGAGCTGGCGGCACGTTGGCTGCGGTGATTACCGGGTCCTCGGTGAATTGGATCACCAGTTCGCCATTTCTAGTTGCGTTTCCGATCACCTTTACTGTGTCACCGACAATCTGCCACGCGGTTGCACCGGCGACGATGTCAGGATTGGTGATGGTTAGCAAAATTGGAACAGCGGCATCCACTACGTACTTGGGTGTACTGATATCGTCACCCTTAGCCCAGGTGATAGCGAGGTTTACGAAGTAATCCTTGGAGTTATTGATTCTGGCCTTCGCGAGCTCATCATTTAGCAATCTCCAGAAGATAACTTCGGTGCCGGGTGCGAGCGCACCATCTGGAATTTGGATTCTGACCGAGTTGCTAGAACCTGCCGCCACCGTGACATCAATGCTTTGATTCTCCGCGATGTTCCAAGTCAAAACCTTTGACGCGCCCTGACTTGTGTTGAGTCCAAGCAGCGAGTTTTGAACCCACTGAGCGGTTAGGTTCGGGTTTGTTGCACCGACCGTGTAGGTGGCACCTGGAGCGTAGAGCGTGCTTCCCTCTTTCCAGCCGGTGAAGGTGAAGTTGGTTCTGGTTGGGCCGGCTGGAATGGTGAAGGTTTCACCTGCGGCCAGAGTTCCACCCTGGGGTAGTGCACTAGTTTCGGCAAGTGTGCCAGAGAGGTAGGTGAGAGTTCTGGTCTGGGTGATTCCCGCTTTCACCGTGATTGGCAGGGACGCGGGACCTGCGCCAAAGGGGTTAAGGGCTCGCAATTTGACGTTGTAGGTGGAGCCGTTAGTTAGGTTCGGGATTGTGATTGGTGAAGCCACAGAGGCTGGGTTTCGGGTGATCCAAGTTTGGCCATCATCAAGCGAGTAGGCGTAGTTGGTGATCGCCATGCCGCCATCGTTATCGGGTGCAGCAAAGTCAATCGATACCGAACCATCTCCGGCAGCATAGGCCTGGTTCGTGGGTCTTGATGGAGTGCCGGTTGGAACCACAGATCTACCCAGGGAAGAAGCTGATCCAGCCGAGTTTCGCGCGGACACTCGGATTGTGTATGCAGTTCCATTGGTCAAACCTGTGACGGTTGAGGTTCGGGCAGTGCCAGGCGCAGTACCGAAAACTTTGTAGGTGGAGTCTGGTTGGCTGGTCTCTTTGTACTCGATCAGGTAGTCATCGACAGCACCGCCGGCACCTGGATCTTTCCAGGACACTGAGATTTGGCGATCGCCTGGAGAAACTGGAAGGTTGGCATTGCTCAGTGGGTAGCGGAATAGCACCGCGGTGCCATCTGGAAAGTCCCAAGCTCCATTGGGAATTGCTGGGGAGAATCGGGTTCCGCTACACGCCACGGTGCAGCTGTTGAACGGATCTGCAATTTGCGGGCTCGATGACCTCACTGCCTCGCCCCAGATCAGATTGCGGCTGGCAGGCTGCAAATCCTCCAAAGTAACGCTGAAGTCACCGTTTGAGATGTTGCCGCCGCTAGATGTGAACGCAGAGATGTGCTCGTTGAAGATCAGATAGCCGGAGTGGGTGATGTCCTTGGCGTCCGAGATGCTGCGGCCGACGGCGACTTCACCACCTGGGTAATCAAGCAGTGGGATGTTATTCAGTACCCCGGACCAGTTTTCTTCACCGCCATTACCTTGGCCGGGAGGAACATAGCCGTTTCCTCCCATCGGGAGGATGTAGATAAAGGTCTCACCGCTGATTGGGTAAACATCAAGGGTCTGAATTGCATCAACCTGTGCGTACCAGCTCACGTCGTTCTGGTAAAACAACCTGGTGATCTCTTGGTCATTGCCCATGAAGACCGCAAAGTCGTTGTCGGCCAACACCTTTAGCTGCACCTGGTTGAACACCGGCCCAGCGGGGGGTTGGGGTGCATTGGCCTGTGCTCCAAGTGGAATCAGGGACTGCACAAAACCAACTAGCAGTGATAGCAGTAAGACCTTGAGCTTCATCGGTGCCGCCTATCTAGCGCTCACTGAGATGAGCGCTGGTTAGCCGAAGGCTAAATTGCGGGGTTCCGATATGGGAATTTAGATACAGCTGTTATGCACATTGCATACACGTGTTACGTGTCAGCTAATTGATGCGTTGCTCTGGTAGAAGCGTAGTTGTGAGGCCATCGTGGTTCAGAACCTGATCAAACCGATCCGCTAGATCAACCGGGTAGACAATCTCAGTTGTACTGGTTAGCTCAGAGTGTGACCACCACTTGAACCTAAGAAACGACTGCTGCTCAACCTCGGTTAGTAGCTTTGGGACGGGTTCAAATCGAGTGGTTCGCAAGGTGAAAAAGAGTTCACGTTGGCGATAGAGCTGACCCATAAATTCAAAACTCGCCACTCGTTCCCAGAGCGGTTCACCAAAGACTTGACCTTGAAATCCAGTTTCTTCGAATAGTTCTCGGGTTGCAGCCTCGTGAAAACTCTCGCTTTCTTCAAGTCCGCCACCGGGGGTGAACCACCAGTGTCCCTTTGCAGGTTGGGTTGGGTCGCTACCTGCTAGCAGCAGAATTTCGTCATGCTCACTCAGCAGCAAGATCCTCGCAACATCTCTAACCAACTCCACTTCACAAAGCCTAGTCACGCTATTCCCAGTCGACTCGCGGTCAAGTCACAGGAACAGCCCATAGTGTGAACAGGTTGACTCTAAGGAGCGCCTAATCGCGCAGGAGAGGGCAGGATGCGTAAGAAGCGCTGGCCAATAGTTCTAGGTTTACTAATCGCAGTTTCCGCGGTGGCAGCGATATTTATCGCCCCTAATTTTGCACCCAAGCCAGAGTATGAAACCTATGAGGTCTCAAGCACTGAGGTAATCAAGACCGTCTCGGCAAACGGTCAGTTGGCTGAGACCGAATTGCTTTCCTATGGCACTGCCCCGCAACCAATTCTCAGCTCCGTAAATGGATCGGTAGGGGCGCCAGCACAGTTTGGTGCAGCTCTTGAGGTCGAATCAATTTCCGTTGCCTTGGGCGACAAAGTTGAAAGCGGCGAGCTACTTTTCACCTACCTTGACCAAATGGGTAGTGAGGTTGAAGTTGAAGCTATCTCATCCGGAGTGGTGCGATCGATAGATACCTCCGCTGGTCTGAGAACCGCAACCTCCGTTTTGACAATTGGAAGTGATGAGCCGATTGTGTCGGTTTTTGTCAGTGAATACGACGCTGATCTGGTGAAGGTTAGTCAGGTTGCCAATGTCGAACTCGATGCCATCAACGCTGAGTTTTCAGGCGAGGTGCTTCGCGTAGGTCAGGTCGCACAATCGATCAGCGGCATCAAGCAGTACGAGGTTTTGCTCAAGGTTTCAAAGCTTCCTGAGGGTGCTCGATTCGGTATGAGTGCAACTGCTGAAATTGAGGTTGAGACCAAGTCTGATGTTTTTGCAGTTCCACTCAGTGCACTGGTTGGTGAAGACGAACCACAGGTTGATCTTCTAAAAACAGATCAAGACGGCAACCAGAGTGTTGAGCGAGTGAGTATCGAGCTTGGCCTCTTTGGCGATAGCTTCGCCGAGGTGACCGCTGGTCTTAGCCCGGGAGATCTGGTTGTCATTGGCGTCAGTGGGACCATCCCCGGACCAGTCAACTTCGGTCCTCCTGCGGGAGCGCGACAGAGTGACTAGCGCGGTTGTCAGACTCCAGGGAGTGCGCCGCGATTACCTGGTCGGTGACCAGATAACGGTCGCGCTTGACGGTGTGGATCTAGAAATTCAAACCGGAGAATACGTCGCGATTGTCGGACCCTCAGGTAGCGGCAAGTCAACCATGATGAACCTAATTGGTTGTCTTGATCGACCAAGTGCTGGTGTGGTTGAAATCTCCGGGTCTTCAACCCAAGAGCTCAACGATGATCAGCTGACCGCACTTAGGTCAAAGTCGATTGGCTTTGTCTTTCAACAGTTTCAGCTACTTCCCAACACCACTGCTATTGAAAATGTCATGGCCCCGCTTTTGTATCAGGGCATCCCGGCCAAGGTTGCCAAGCAGCGAGCGGCTGACATGCTCTCGCAGCTAGGACTTGGTGAGAGATTGAACTTTGATCGGAATCGACTCTCTGGCGGTCAGCAACAGCGAGTTGCAATCGCCAGAGCTCTTGTAACCGAGCCAGACATAGTTCTCGCCGATGAACCAACCGGAGCGCTTGATTCCAAAACTGGAGCACAGGTTATCGAGCTATTGCAGCAGCTTCACAGCGACGGCAGAACCATCATCTTGATCACCCATGACCTTGACATTGCCGCCAGTGCTCCAAGAAGAGTTTTCCTGCGCGATGGCAAAATCGAGCGCGATGAAAGAGGTGCCGCATGAATCTTCTTGGCACCGCGCGACTAGCGCTGAATCGAATCTGGGCGACCAAGACCCGATCGCTACTAACCATGCTCGGCGTGGTAATCGGTGTTGCCGCAATCGTTGCCCTGACCTCGATTGTTGATGGCGCATCGCAGGGCATCAATAAGTCACTTGCAACCCTTGGCACGAACCAGCTCAACATCTCAGCAATGGCTCCAGATGCTTTGACTGAACAAGATGCCGAGGCTTTGGCAAAGCTTGAGGGTGTGGCTGTGATGTTTATGCAGTCCCAGAACGAAGGCACGATTGCAACCTCGGATGCCAGAGTGAACGCTCGATTGGTTGGAGTTTCAAAGGACTACTTTGAGGCTGTAAAGCCCGAGCTTGCACTTGGTTCCTACCTTTCTTCAAACCCCGCTGCACTTCAATCAAGAGATGTTGTCTTTGGTGCGGACGCAGCCAACGACCTTGGCCTTGACGCGGACATGCTGGGTCAAACTGTGAAGCTCAACGGTCAGGCATTTAGGTTGGTCGGAGTCTTGGATGACCAGGCCGGGTTTGGAACCTCGGGTCGGGTTTATGTGAGCCTCGATGCAGCGAGAAAGATCTTTAGTCAGTACCCCTACGTCTCCTCGATTGTGATTCAGGCCACAACCGCAGAGGGTGTTGATGCGTTGCAGGTAGCGGCCGACAGGTTACTGCGCGAGCGATACGGGCTCTCTGATTCAACCGATGCCCGCTACACAATTACAAACCAGGCATCGCTGCTTTCTGCAGTGAGCAGTATCACTGACACCCTGGGGCTACTCCTGACCGGTATCGCAGCGATCAGCTTGATCGTTGGCGGTATTGGAATTATGAACATCATGCTGGTCTCGGTGAGGGAGCGAACCAGAGAGATTGGTGTTCGAAGAGCAATTGGTGCCAAGCAAAAGGACATCCTCACTCAGTTTTTGATTGAGGCAGTTGTGTTGTCGCTGGCCGGCGGTGTAGTCGGTTTGATACTCGGTGAGATCGCAGCTTTCTTCCTAGCGATTCTTGGCGACTGGGAGTTCTCAATTCGCATGGACACCATTTCACTGGCTCTGGGATTCTCACTAGCGGTCGGAGTGCTGTTTGGAGTCTGGCCGGCTCGCACGGCCTCGCGACTGGAGCCAATCGACGCCCTGCGTTTCGAATAGCACTAGTCCTAAGCTTTGAGTATGGACAGACCACAGAACTCGCTCAGCTTCTTAGGCGCCACCGAGACCGTCACCGGTAGTCGCTACCTGATCGAATCAAACGGCAAGCGAATCTTGATTGATTGCGGTTTGTTCCAGGGTTATAAGAACCTTCGCCTGAAGAACTGGCAGGAGTTTCCGGTCCCGCCCGACACCATTGACATGGTGCTGATTACTCACGCTCACCTCGATCATTCAGGCTACGTTCCAGCCTTGGTGAAGCACGGTTTCCGGGGTCAGGTTTTGATGTCCACCGGAACCGCAGAGCTATGTGAAATTATGTGGCGAGACAGCGCCCACCTTCTAGAGGAAGAGGCGGAGCGAGCCAATCGCAAGGGCTACACCAAGCACAAGCCGGCGAAGCCGCTCTATAACCAAGATGATGTTGAGCGCGCGCTCGATTTGGTCAGAACCGTTCACTTCGACAAAGAGGTGGAGCTGGCATCAGGCATCCATGCCAAGTTCATCCATGCCGGTCACATCCTTGGTGCTGCTCAGCTGCAGCTAAACGTCAATGGCAAAGTCATTCACTTCTCGGGAGATATGGGTCGGACTAACGATCCTCTATTGAATCCTCCTGCTGACCTAGCTGAGTGTGACATCTTGGTGACCGAGTCCACCTATGGCGACCGCACCCACCCAAACATTGATCCAGAGCTTGAGCTAAAACCCATCCTCAAAGAGGTGCTCGAGCGGGGTGGCACAGTGGTGATTCCAGCATTTGCAGTTGGCCGAACTCAAGCTCTAACGCTGCACACCTATCGTCTAATGCAGCGCGGCGAGATCCCAACGGTTCCTATTTTTGTGAACAGTCCGATGGCTGAGAATGTCACCGCGATGTATCAACGTCACCAAGAGGAGCACCGGATCAACCTCGAAGAATTCGAGGCCATGTATTCGGTGGCAAAGATGGTTCACAGTGTCGAAGAGTCAAAAGAACTCAACGATCGCAGGGGAGCGAAAATCATCATTGCCGCTAGCGGCATGATGACCGGAGGTCGAGTGCTTCACCACGTAATCGCCTATGGAGCGGACCCGAAGAATGCCATTGTGATTTCTGGTTATCAGGCGGGCGGAACACGCGGTCGACTGTTGGCCGAGGGCGAGAAAACCCTTCGAATCTTTGGCAAAGATGTCGAAATTCGAGCCGAGGTATTCCAGTTGCAAACTCTGTCTGGGCACGCCGATGCAGACGAGCTGATCGCTTGGATGAAGACTGCACCCAAGCCCCCAACCCAGACCTATGTCACCCACGGTGAGCCAACTGCGAGCGATCGGATGAGATTCAGGATCGAGTCCGAGCTTGGCTGGAGTGCCCGTGCTCCTTTTGACCGCGAAGTCATCGACATCGATAACCCAAGCTAGAAGAAGTTTTTATCTAAGTGTTGAACGAGATTTCTAGCGCTGCCAGAACGCTTCGCGAGGGCCACCTAGTGGCCATGCCAACCGAGACTGTTTATGGACTCGCAGCCGATGCGACTAACCCATCGGCGGTCGCTCGTATCTATGCGGTTAAGGGAAGACCAGCAGACCACCCGCTAATTGTGCACTTTTCAGATCCAAAGCTCATCAATAGCTGGGCAGCTGAAGTTCCTGACTACGCCACGGATTTGGCAAAGGCTTTTTGGCCAGGCCCGATGACCCTGGTGCTTAGCAGAACCGACCTTGCCGGGGATTTCATTACCGGTGGGCAAGACACCGTTGCGGTGAGAGTGCCTAGACATCCAGTTGCACTGAAGCTGTTGAGTGAATTTGAGCAGCTCGGGGGGTTGGGAGTTGCCGCTCCAAGTGCGAATCGCTTCGGCAAGGTTTCTCCGACCAACTCGAGCGCTGTCCGAGCCGAGCTTGGCGATTATCTCGATGCAGAAGACATGATCTTGGAGGGTGGAGATTCCGAGGTTGGAATTGAATCCACCATCATTGACTGCACCTCTGAATCACCAAAACTTCTTCGGCTAGGTGCTATTACCGCCGAGATGATCACCCAAGCAACCGGGTTATCGGTTTCGAGAGCGCCATCAACTATTCGAGTAAGTGGTTCTTTGGCATCGCACTACGCGCCAAATGCCAAGGTGGTGTTGGATCAGGCTGTTCTCCCCGGGGAGGGATTGATTGCGCTTGAGAGCGAACCGACCCCTGACTCAGTGATTCGACTGATTGCACCGGTTGATGTCCAGGGTTACGCCCAACAGCTTTACTTCGCACTGCGACAGGCTGATGCTCTAGGCCTTAGGCGAGTGGTTGCAATCACCCCAAAGGGCGATGGCCTAGCGGAAGCGATTCGAGACAGGCTGCAGCGCGCTAGTTACTAGGCGTTTTCACTCTCGGTGATCTTGCCCTGAAGGCCCACGATAAAGCGGAAGCCAATTAGCGAGAGCGCGAAACAGATTGCGCCGCCGACAAAGAATGGCAGTCGCAGATCAATGCTTGCAATCGCTCCACCAAGCAGCGAACCAATTGGCATCAGACCCCAAACCAGGGTTCTTCTGGTCCCGTGAATACGACCAAATAGTTCGGTCGGGATTACCTGGTGATAAGTGGCCATGAGCAACACATTCCACATCGTGATGATGGCCGTGCCAAGGGTGACTAGCGCCGCTAGCACCCAGTAGTTCGGGGATAGTCCCTGGAATATCACAAGTAGCGATGAGATAGACATTGATACTGCCATCACCTTGGTTCTTCCAAATCGCTTTGAGATTCGGTGCGAGATCACTGAGCCCAACAGCGCTCCCGCTGCTGGCATGGCAAACAACACTCCAAATAGAGCAACGGGAACATTCAGTGTTTCAGTCAAGAACAGCACCATGGTGGCGCTTGACGCTGAGAAGAAGAATCCAATGGATGAGGTCAGTAGGACCAGTTTCAACAGAGTCTTGTCTTCATAGAGGTAGCGAATACCAAATCGAACATCAGCCCAGAAGCTCTTCTTTTCTTCGGTCTTGGGTGCAGGCTCAGCATTGGCGTATTGCAGCGGGATGCTTAGCACCAGAAGCACCGCAACCAAAACTCCAAACGCGCCAAAGAAAAATGGCAGCGTGATCGAAATTGCAAACAGCACACCACTTAGCGGTGCTCCGACGAACTCGCCCAGGGTCACCGAGGTGACCTGCAATCTGGCATTGCCCTGCTCCAGCTGATCTTTTTCTAGAACCTGAGGAATCATCGACTGCAGGGTGGTGTCATAGATGACTTCGCCAACTCCAAACATGAATGTGGTGAGCAGCAATAGCGGTAGCGATATGAAGTCAAAACCAACCGCGAATGCAAGTAATAAAGCGGCAGAGAGTCTCACCGAGTTTGCAATTGCAAGCATCTGACGTCGATTGATTCGATCAACCAGGCCACCAACTGGAATTGCAAAAAGCAGCCAGGGCAGCATCACGATTGCCGAAATGCTAGCAATCCAGAAAGGGTCTTTGGTCAAGGTGGTGGCGAGCAGTGGAACCGAGGTTTTTAGAAGACCGTCTGAAACGTTGCTCGCGGCGCTCGCGGACCAGAGTTTTTGAAACGAGGGGCTGAATTTTGTTTTGCTCAATTACTGTCCTAAAAATGCGCGCAGTTCAACGCGACGATTACAGGCCTTTGACCCGGCCATTGCTAATTCTTTGGCTTGCTCTAGAGAGTCGGCATTGATAAGCCAAAACCCTGAGTAGAACTGGTTTCCATCAAACAGCGAGCCAGCCTCGATCTCTTCCTGGCCATGAGTGTTGTCAATCACGAAGGCGCGACTTGGCGCAGCAATCCCGGCTGCGTAGATCCATTGGCCACTGTTTTGAAGCTTTTCGTTAAAGGCGTCTATGGCTGCCATCTCATCCGAGGAGCCGCTGTTGGTCTGGTCGTCGATGACAAAAATCACAAAGCGCATCCCCTAAGCCTAGAGATAGCTCTGGGGCAAGATACTTAAGACATTGAATTTGGGAGAAACATGACTCGTTGGCACGAACATCCAGCAACCAAGCTTTTTGGCAGAGGCCAGCTATCTATCGGCCAGCGGGCAGCGGATGGATTGCGCAACGGGATGGGTTCCTGGACGTTTGTCTTTGCGTCACTGGTGTTCTTGGGTATTTGGATGTATCTAAATGGTGACTCAGGTTTTGACCCATTCCCATTCATTCTTCTCAACCTGGTGCTGTCCTGTGTCGCGGCGCTTCAGGGTGCGATCCTGCTGATCGCCGCAAAGCGTGAGGATCAGATCAACTCAGAGCTTGCCGTGCATACTTTTCAGGTAGATCAGGAAAACCTAGAGCTCACCAAGCAGGTGCACGAGCTATCTCTTCGCATCGAAAAGCTCACCCAAGAGGTGCACCAGATGATCAAGGAAAAGAACTAGTAGCTAGCTAGTCCCTCAACACCCTCGTAAACGGTGCTCTCACCGTTGACCAAAGAAGTAATTCGAAGCTGCGGGCTCTTGAATGCAAAGCTGAGGGTTAGCTTGTCAGCGCCCTTGGTCCAAGCAAGCTCCATGCTGTCCTCGCCGGTCACACTCCAGGAGAATTCACCCTCAAACGCTGGGTGCTTTCTCACTCGAGCCAGAGCGATGATTGCCTTCGTAACAGGCTGCTCCAAAGCCTCTGCAATCTCTGACGGGGTGTAGTTGTGACGGTTCACATCGCGACCCTGAGCAGTTTTGCGGAATAGCTCTTGGTCATCCATACCGTTGAACAGACCTACGTAGTAAACCTGGGGTTCGCCTGGCAGGAAGAACTGCACGGCACGCATGATCACGTATGCGGTGTCGTTGGCAACGATGTTTGGCAGGGTTGCGTTGATCTGGTGTGGCAGCGAGAACCACTGCGGAATCACGCTTGCGATTGCCGAGTGACCGCCGGTGTTCTTCTCCGCAACCTTGAAGATCTCTGCCATCTCATCCTGGGTGATTAGCCCTGGACGACCACCGATTGGCCCACCGTCGATTACTCCGTAACCATCGTGAGTGTCCAGCACGTTCAGGCAGTTGTTTGGTCGAAGCTTGAACCAGTTGTCCAGGCGGTCGACTGTTCCGGTGAAGAACGAGTGCAAAAGTAGCGGTGCAGTTTGGAAGTCGTAGATCAAATCAACCAGCGGTGCGATGTCTAGCTGCTGGGTGTAGTGGGCGTGAACCTCAACCAGCACTCGCATGTCGTAGGAGTGGATCAGGTCGGTGATCTCTTTCACAAACTCAAGGGTCTCCTTGGTCATGAAGGAGTCGGTGCCAGGAGTCTTCACCGCATAGCCAACGGCATCGAGGCGAACAACCTTTACGCCACCTGACTTCAGCGCCTCGAGAATGCGCTTGAGGTAGGCCATTCCCTGCTCGTGCTTGATGTCAACATCTACCTGGCTTGGCATAAACGTCGTCCAAACCAAGCGGCGCTTGCCAGCTACCTCGTAGGCGGTGAAGGGGAAGCCGGGGCGAGGTCTGTAGAAGGAAGTGATCATTTCCTCGGTGCCGCCGTTTGGAAAGACGGTGTCAAAGGTTAGAAATAGAGCGTTGTATTCAGACTCATCACCCTTTTGCTGCCAGTCCAAAAACTCAGGAGACAGGTTCGAAGCGTGGTTCACGATCAGATCGGCAGTCAGCTCGTGGGTCTGTGAAATGCGCTTGAAGTCAGACCAGGTGCCAAGACGAGGGTCAACGATGGTGTGATCGATTGGGTCAAAGCCGGCGTCGTCACCATCGTATGGGTGGAAAAACGGCAGCACGTGGATGCCATCAAAGTCTTTCAGGGGCCCCTGAAGTAGCTTCTCAATCTCAGAGAGATTGCCACCAACTCGTTCTGCGTAAACCAGAATGCTTGTGCCCGCCAAGAGTCCTCCAAGTGCTAAGTCACAGCTAAGAATAGTGCCAACTGTTAACGCTTACAGAGCCCGCTTCAGCGATACTTTCAACTCGGTTTGATCGTCGACTGAGCCAAGCAACCAGTCGCCCCCAAATTGACTCACCCACTCGTCGATAATTGCAAAACCTGCACCGGGGACCGCTCCGGTTTCCAGCGGTTTACCATCATTTCTAACCACGATCCGAATGTTGTGATCCAACTCGCGAATCTCGACCATGACCTCGGCAGCGTTGCCGTGTTTAGCCGCATTCAGAAGTGCCTGTTCAACAATTCGATAGGCAGCTAGTTTTTCTAATGGCTTCAGGCTGCCCTTCTCAGACAACTGCAGTGAGATCTTGATTGCCTTTCGATAGCGCGAAAAGAGATCATCCAAAGCGGGTCGAAGTGATGGCCCATCAAGCTCGGGCACCAGCTGCCTTGAGACATTTCGAACATCAAACTGTCGGATGCGTTCGATCTCATCGATATAGGCCTGGGCAATCGAGCGCTCTTGCTCACCGAGCTTCTCAACCGATTTCTGCATCTGCATGCCAAGAAGGACTAGGTCAGATTGCAATCGGTCGTGAAGGAAATCCGCAATCTGCCTTCTGACATCCTCTTGAGCCGAGATCAGCTTTCCGCGCTGGATTTCAAGCGAAGCTTTGGCAGCCTGCGCGGCACTGACCTGCTCGGCAAGTCGAAGGCTTGAAACTCCCAAGGTGATGTGGACCGTCAAATACAAAAGCACCGAGATGGCAAAAATGCGCACCAAAGATGCTGGGTCACGCCAGTAATCCGGGGTGTAGTCATTGATTGAGACCTTGCGAGCCAGCGCCATGGCGAGACCAAATACCACTGCCCCCAGCAGGTAAAACCGATTCACGTATTTGGGGAATCGCTCCCCGAGTTTCTTCAAGCCAAAAAGGGTTGAGAGTGCGAGCACAAATGCAATCAGAATCGATGGCACGGTCGCGATGAGTTGAATCGGTTGGGCAAACCGCCCAGCTGCTCTGGCAATTGCAATAACTGTTGCAAAGTTCACCAAAATCTGAAACAGCGTTAGAAACACTGACATCGGTAGCGGTCGAATTGGCCAGGCGCGAAAAACCAAATCGATGCTTCTAAAAAACCCAAACACTAGTCAAGGCCTCTGGTCTCACGCAGGAACCGCAGCACGGCTGCGGTTCTAAGGTCGGTGCCCGGACGTGGATTTGGAATCAAAATCTTGTAGCACTTGGAGAGCTCTTGTCTCACAGTGACTGGGGCCAGAGATAGCTGTTTTGCGATCTCAGTGGCATCCAGCCCGGTTGCCGCTAGCGAAATAACTTGACGCTGTCTTGGAGATAGTGCGGCAGCCAGATTGTCACTCTCGGCAGGCTCAAAGTGAGAGTTTGGATCTGAGACGTTTAGTCCCAGGGCAGTTGCCTGCAAAACCTGAACCAGGTAATCGATCGAAAGCGTTGCAGATTTTTGAATGGCCGACCAGCCATATCCAAACTGAGCGGGAAGCGAATTTAGGTAACCGGCCGAGATGTGCTGGGAGAGCAAGACAATGCCAAGGTGCTCATTCTTTTCTCTAAGACCAAGCGCTAACTCAATGCCTGAAATCGACTCTGGTCCAAGCGAGATGTCGATTAGTGCCGCATCGAAGGATTGCTTACTCGCAAGGTCGAAGGCGGCGTCCGAAGAGCTGGCACTCGAGATCGAAAGAATCGCTGGGTTGAGGGCTAGAGAGTTACCGAGCAAGCCGAGCAGGGCTTCGTCATTCTCAACATAGAGAAGCTTTAGTCCTCTGGCCATGGCCGCCTCCTAGTCAGAAACTAGCAGCTGATAGAAACAACCGGAAAGCTGCGAACAGTTGTTAGTTGGCCCTAATGACCATGCGAGCGACATTGAGTGCGCCACCTAGGACGGCCGGTATGCCACCACCGGGGTGAACAGCGGCTCCAACTTTGTAGAGCCAAGGCCTGAAGGGCGAGTGATACTGCGGAGAATGGAAGGGCCCTGACTGCCAAAGTTTGCGGGTCTTGCCATAGAGCGCACCACCGGGTCCACCCCAGGCAGAAAAGTACTCGGGGGTGAGGGTGATGTAGTCCTCGAAGAGTTCGTCGATTGGTCTATCAAGTCCAACCACATCACTGATTCGATCCAGCTCTGCTCGCACCCATTCGCTATTTAGGTCGTAGTGCTTGCCATCTGCTGGAGCGGTTAGCAGAACGGCAACCGTTGGCTTTTGATTGGGGTAAATCTCACCTGGTCGGTAGTAGTTCAAAAAGGCCATGGTCTGTCTTGGTGGCCTGGACTCCGAGAGAGCCTGATGCAGCTCATCACCACTGTCCGGCATCACAACTGAGTGGGTGACAAAGTTTTCGGGTAACGGCTCTTTCAAGACTGCGTAGATAGCAACTCCGGAGCAAGAGCGCTTGGGCCAAGGTTTGGGATCTTTACCCATCACAACTCTCAGTTGCTCGGGATCAAGACTGCTCACCACAAGATCAGGTTGGTATTCAGCTTGGTCAGTAACAACCCTGCCCTTTGTGAGGCTGGTCACGATTTCACCAAGACGTATCTCGGCTCCGGCTGCCTGGGCGAGTTTCGCCAATGACTGAGCGATCTCGTTCACACCACCCTCGGGAACCGAGATGCCCTGCGATGACATCACTGCGGTAATAGATGCGTAGAGGGCAATGGTGTCCTTGGGGGCGATGCCGGCATTGAGAGTGTGGATGGCGATTACCTCTTTGAGGTCTTCGTCCATCCAGCTCAGTGACTTGAGGTATCGGTCGGTGGTGAGATTAAGTCCATAGCGAGAGAAGATCTTGCTAACCGATGGCAAAGACTTTGCGCTGAACGGTGAGGTGGTCAACAGGTTCGTGATGTCCTGTGCGAGATCGGCATGTTCTTTTTCAAAGCGCTGCCACTGAGCGTGCCAGGGGTGATTCTCGGGAACTGGGATAGTCACTCGGTGGTCTTTATAGAAGTACTCCCCGACTTCGTTGAGCTTGCTTAGTCGCAAAGGAGCGATTTGGTTTGCATTTCCCCCGAGCAGGTCATACTCGGCATAGAGCTTTTCCAAGACGCCGGGGAATGTGACAAGGGCTGGACCGGTGTCCATGCGCTGACCCAAAACTTCAACTCTTCTCGACTTACCTCCAAGCCAAGTGTTGCGTTCGATGACTGTGACTTTGTGGCCAGCTTGAGCAATAAGCGCGGCGCTCGCTAAACCAGATAGGCCAGCACCCAAGACAACTACGTGCTTCATGGGTAGAGACCGAATACCAAACCAACTACCAGCTGGAACCCACCAACCGCTCCGGCGACGTATGGGAAAGCGATGGAGTACTTATATAAAGAGTGCGCCTTTTCAGGGGTCGGTTCTTTATAAAGAGGTGCAACTAGTAGGTAGGCGATAATCGCGTTGGCAATTGCAACCGGAATATTGACAACGGCAAACAGGGCAATCGAAATGGCCCACCAAATCGTTGACCAGATCGCAGTCTTTTTGACACCCAGATGAACGGCCGTTGTGACGATGCCGGTGTCGCTGTCTTGCGGGATGTCTTGAATGGCGTCATAGGCGTGCTTGGCAACACTCCATGCCATAAGGCCAATTACCAACCACCAGTTTGGTTCAACACCAAGAGCCAGCGGCACGAAGGCCAGTGGGAAGGCGTAGTCGGTGTTGGAGAGTGCGTCCAAGTACTTTCTAGCCTTGAAGCGAAGTGGTGGTGCTGAGTAAAAGGTAAAAAACAACGAATAGGCGACCATCCAGGCGGTGGCCTGCCAGGGCAGAGTTATTGCGAAGTAGATCAAGAACGGGACGTTGGTCAAAACCGTCGTGATCCAGATCGGTCTGACCTCGTTAGGGAAGATGTGAGCACCTTCATACCCACCCTTGCGGGCATTGATGTTGTCGGTCTCTTGGTCAAAGATGTCGTTGATGCCGTAGATCAGAAGATTGAAGGGGAACGTAACCCAAATCAGAATCGGAAGCACGCGCCAATCCCACAGGTAGCCCGCAAGCCACATGCCCACCACGGTGGTGCCAATGGTGTTGATCCAAAGCACTGGGCGGGATATTTCGATTAGGCGTCTTAGCACCCGACCAGCCTACGCTCACTTATCCACAGATGGAGTCTTGAGCCAAGTGGACTAAGCGGACTAACCTCCAACTTATGGTCAAGCAATACAACATGCACGAGGCAAAAACCAACTTCTCCAAACTCGCCCAATTGGTGGAGGCGGGCGAAGAGGTTGTGATCGCAAGAAATGGAGTCCCTGTCATGAAGCTGGTGCTAATTGAGAAAACTGAGAGGCCACCCAGGGACTTCAGCAAGCTGCAGGGCCTCATCTCTTATGTGAGCCCAGACGATTGGGAGGCCATGGACGCAGAGATCCTCGCCAGCATTGTCTATTCGGATGAGCTCGATGACTAACCGATTCTTACTCGATACAAGCATCCTGATTTGGCTTGAATCCGGACCACAACACATTGGCCCAAAAACCAAGCGAATTATTAGTGGATCTGACCTCTATTTCTCCACAATCTCGGTTGCGGAGCTGGCCTATAAAAATGCTCTCGGGAAAATTGAGTTTGACAACTCAACCCCAGGGGTTTGGCAGGAGCTGGGAATCGTGCCGGTTTCTTTCGATTTAGACTGTGCATTCCACTTCGGTCGGTACTCCGCTCAATGGGTGGCTGATCCGTTTGATCGACAAATAATCGCGACCGCATCAGCGCACAACCTGACACTCCTCACTTCCGACCGAGAGATCTTGAAGCAGGGCTTTACCTGGGTGATTGACGCCACAACCTAGACTTATCTCGTCTTAGGAGTTCCATGACCGATGTCCGCCAGGTAAAGCCCCGCACCGAGGGCTGGACTCAGCGTAAGGACGAGAGCGGTAAGCCGCTTTTGCAGTTCAATGAGGTAAAGCGCGGTAAGCCACCGGTTCACCTAGCCGACCTCACCATTGAGGAGCGCACCGAGCGCATCAAAGAGCTCGGTATCCCGGGCTTTAGAGCCAAGCAAATCTCAACCCACTACTTCACTCACTACACCCAAGACCCAGAGAAGATGACTGATCTTCCCAAAGAGGGTCGCGAAGATCTCGTCAAGAAAGTTTTGCCACCACTTCTCACCGAGGTGAAAAGACTCAAGACCGACAAGGGTGACACCATCAAGTTCCTCTGGAGGCTATTTGATGGAGCGTTAGTTGAGTCGGTCCTGATGCGTTACTCGAACCGCATCACGCTCTGTATTTCATCGCAAGCCGGCTGCGGCATGAACTGCCCGTTTTGCGCAACTGGCCAGGCGGGCCTGACAAGAAACATGTCTGCGGCCGAGATTGTCGACCAGGTCGTTAGGGCCAACGAGGCGATCAGAGCTGGCGAGCTTGGCCCCCTTCGTCACGAGGACGAGCGCGTTAGCAACATCGTTTTTATGGGTATGGGCGAGCCACTTGCCAATTACCCAAAGCTGATGAGTGCGATCAGAACCATGGTTGAACCTCAACCAAATGGTCTTGGCATGAGTGCTCGTCACATTACGGTTTCAACGGTTGGTCTGGTCCCTGGCATTGAGAAGCTTGCACAGGAAGACCTTCCACTTACTTTTGCACTCTCCCTGCATGCCCCTGACGATCAGCTACGCGATGAGCTAATCCCAGTGAACTCGAAGTGGAAGGTTGATGAGGCACTTGATGCAGCCAAGGCCTACTTCGATAAGACCGGTCGTCGTGTCTCAATCGAGTATGCGCTCATCAAAGACATGAACGATCACAAGTGGCGCGCAGAGCTCCTGGCTCAGAAGTTGAACGACAGAGGTAAGGGCTGGGTACACGTGAACCCAATTCCACTAAACCCAACACCTGGTTCGGTTTGGACCTCATCTACCAAAGAGCAGATGAACATCTTCTTGGACACCCTTGAAGCTGCCGGGATACCAACCACCCTGCGTGATACCCGCGGCAAAGAGATCGATGGTGCTTGCGGGCAATTAGCCGCAACTGAAATCTAGCGAAACTTGTCTAGACCCCCTAGACTAATCGCATGACTGAAATCAAATTTGGGTTAGACACCTTCGGAGACATGACCGTTGATGACAGCGGTAAGCCAAAGTCAGCTGGTCAAGTCATTAGAGATCTAGTCGATCAGGCAGTGCTTGCCGACGAGCTCGGCCTCAACTCAATCAACGTTGGTGAACACCACCGCGATGACTTTGCGGTCTCTGCCCCTGACACGGTGCTGGCCGGCATCGCAACGGTCACCAAAAACATCAAGCTCGGTACTGGTGTGACCGTGCTCTCCTCCGAGGACCCAGTTCGCGTCTATCAAAGATTTGCAACCATTGATGCTCTCTCAAATGGTCGTGCCGAGATCACCGCAGGTCGCGGATCTTTTATTGAGTCATTCCCACTTTTTGGCTACGAACTCTCTGACTATCACGTGTTGTTCGAGGAGAAGCTTGAGCTTTTGGTTGAGCTTCTGAAGGAACAGCCGGTCACCTGGTCTGGCACCACCAGAGCGGGACTTCAAAACCAGCAGGTTTATCCAAAGACTGAGCGCGGCAGCATCCCGCTGCGAGTTGGTGTCGGTGGTTCCCCAGAGTCGGTGATCCGCGCTGCTCGATTGGGTATTCCAATGGCTCTTGCAATCATTGGTGGCGACCCTGCTAGGTTCGCTCCTTTTGCAAGGCTCTACAAAGAATCACTGGAGAAATTCGGACGCCCAGAGCTTCCTGTTTCTATCCACTCACCAGGTCACATCGCCGACACCGATGAGCAGGCGATTGAAGAGTTGTGGCCGCACTACGAAGCGATGTTTGGTCGTATCGGCCGCGAGCGCGGTTGGGGTCCAACCACCAAGGCACACTACCTGCAAGAGGTTCACCACGGTTCGCTCTATGTCGGATCGGTTGAGACCGTCGCCCAGAAGATCGCCTACGCGATCCGTTCGGTGGGTGCCGAGCGCTTTGATTTGAAGTACTCCAACGGACCACTTTCGCACTCCAAGCTGATGCACTCCATCGAGCTGTATGCCACCCAGGTGGTGCCGAGGGTCAACGAACTTTTGGCTGTTGAGGACGTTTGGGTCTAGCTCTCTAAAACAGCCATCGCGGCATTGTGACCACCGATGCCGCTGACTGCCCCACCGCGTCGTGCACTTGAGCCACAGAAGAACACTCCATCTATGCCGGTAGCAACTCCCCAGCGGGATTCCGGTGTTGTCAGCTCCTGGTCGTCCTCGACAAAGGGCCAGCTGAGTGGTGAGTGGAAGATGTTTCCGCCGGGCAAGCCAAGTGCGTCTTCTAGGTCCTGAGTGGTCTTGGTCTCAATACATAGTTCGCCACTTGGTGCTCTGAAAATCAGGTCTTCAATTGGCTCGGCCAAAACTGAGTTGAGAGATTTCAGCACCGCCGCCTGAGCCTTTTCCCGAAGCTCGTCATTGCCGTATTTGGCGACTAGGGAGTGCGGCATGTGCAGGGCGAAGGCCGTCAGGGTTTGAGCTCCAGAGTCTCTAAGTTCCGGACCCAGGATGCTTGGGTCGGTAAGAGAGTGGCAGTAAATCTCACAAGGCAGTGGATCTGGAATCTCGCCTCTTGATGCAGCCTGGTAGGCGGCCTCAAGTTGATCAAAGTTTTCGTTGATGTGGAAGGTGCCACCAAAGGCTGCCTCTGCAGATACAGATGAGTCCTTTAGTTTGGGCAACCGGGTGAGCAGCATGTTCACCTTTACTTGAGCCCCCTGGACCATCTCCGGCTGGATGCCTGGCACCAGTTTTGAAAGTTGGTTTTTGGAGATGCCGCTTAGAACAAAGTCTGCGGAAACCTTTTGAATTGCGCCGTTGACCTCATACTCAATTTCTCGAGCGGAGTTGATTGAAAGCACGGTTGCGCCGGTTAGCAGCTTGGCACCAAAGCGCTTGGCTGCCGCGGCAATGGAACCAGAGACTTGCCCCATGCCACCAACTGGGATGTTCCAATCTCCAGTCCCACCTCCGATGACGTGATACAAAAAGCATCGATTGGCATCCAGTTCTTGATCGGAGTTAGGAGCAAAGGTCCCAATCAGGGCATCAGTTAGCACCACGCCTCTGACCAGGTCAGATTCAAAGTTCTCGGCGATTACATCGCCGATCGGCCTTTCAAAAAATGTCTCAAAGTCCTCACCCAGCAGATCTCTGACTTGTGACCTCTTCTTCAGGGGTTCCAAGACGGTTGGGAAAAGCTGCTGAGCGATGTTCTCAGTCTTTGAGTAGAACGCGTTCCACGCTGCAAAGTCTTGCTTCGAGAAAGCGTCGAAGGACTTGCTGGTTGCAGTTTGATCAGCCTTATCAACCAGCAGGCCGGAGGTGCCGTGTGGGTCCGGGGTGTATGACGAGTAGCGCCTTGGGGCAAGCTCAATCTCAAGACCTAAGTCGTCGATGATCTGCTTTGGTAGAAGGCTCACCAGGTAGCTATAGCGCGAGAGTTTCGCGTCAATACCCTCGAAGGTATAGCTCGAAGTGGCTGCACCACCCAGGTAGTCGAGCTTTTCCAGAAGCAGCACGCTCTTGCCTGCCTTGGCTAGGTAAGCCGCTGAAACTAAGGCGTTGTGTCCGCCACCAACAATGACCACGTCGTAGTGCTGCATAGCCCGAGTTTATTGGGTTGTAGCCAGATCGAGGACTCCTTTTGCCCATGGCAATTTGCACCAATGTTGTCTGTTTTGTTTCTTTTTTGTCTTTTCGTGATAATTTCGTTACGAGAATCTGCTGTTTTAGCAAATTCCCAGGGCTACTCTGTTCGCAAGAGTCCATTCTTAGGAGGTTCAATGCTGAACAAAATCGCAGGTCACGAAGTTGACCGCCGCTCCCTACTAAAGGGTGCAGCTGCCGGTGGTCTAGGTATCGCCGGTGCCACCATGTTGGCTGGTTGTGCAACTGGTGGATCCAGTGGCCCAATCGCTTTCGGTGCCCGTACCGTTGATGAGTCCCCAACCATTCAGTTGAAGGGTCTGGTAGACGCTTACATTGCTAAGACCGGTAACGAAGTTACCTACAACGCAACTGAGTCAAACGCTTTCCAGAACAACCTTTCCCAGTACCTACAGGGAACCCCAGACGACTGCTTCCAGTGGATGGCCGGTTTCCGTATGCAGTTCTTCGCAGACCAGGGCCTACTAGTAGACCTATCTGACGTTTGGAACGAGATCGGTGACCAGTACAACGAGAGTTACAAGATTGCTGCAACCGGTTCAGACGGCAAGCAGTACTTCGTTCCTCAGAGCTGGTACCCATGGGGTCTTCACTTCCGCAAGTCCATGATGGCTGAGATCGGCCTAGACCCAGAGAGCATCTACAACTGGGATGACTTCATGGGCGCACTTGGCGAGCTAAAGGGCAAGGGCCTAATCGGTCTAGCCTCAGCCGACAAGGGTGGCTGGGAAGCCATGGGAACCTTTGACATTCTGAACGCACGTATCAACGGATACCAGTTCCACGTCGACCTACTTGCAGG
>JACCDN010095912.1_pt1 | contig 71661 bp, 74 predicted proteins | sample 7441691 | NCBI WGS metagenome assembly JACCDN01 (sample SAMN15323439, study PRJNA562643) | freshwater metagenome | isolation source: river surface water | place: USA:Blue River Watershed | collected 2017-08-16
ATGGTTTTGGCTTATTTAGGCAGTATCTAGGCTATAAGCTACTTGATAGAGGTAAACAACTTATTACTTTAGATAAGTGGTTTGCCAGCAGTAAAACTTGTTCTAAATGTGGCACAAAAAACGATGAGTTGCAATTATCCGATCGTGTATATCATTGCATCAATAAAGAGTGTAATCATGAGCAAGACCGGGACTGGCAAGCAGCGATAAATATAAGAACCGCTGGAATGGCGGAGATAGCTTGGTAAATATTCTGACATCTAGTCGAAAGTTCCCAAGAAGCTCCAACTTCAAGCTTTAGCTAAGTTGTGGGTAGTTCACTTAACCACCATCTATGTTATAATAAACTATTAGGATTTTTTTAATTATGAGTACTATGAGTATAAAGCATTTTGATGTGCATGGCTATGTAAAAAAGGCAAAAGAGCTAGGTACTAGTGAGGAATTGGCTGAGTTCCAGGCTCGCCAGATAGAACAGGCAATAGACATGGCTATTTCTAATGTGGAAAAAGATAGCTTGGCTACTAAAGCAGATCTTAAAGAGACAGAACTGACATTACGTAATGAATTAGTAAAGTGGGTGCTTGGCACAGGAATTGCAACAATATTAGCAATTGCTGGACTACTTAAGTTTATGATTCACGGATAACGGAAAACCGTTATTCATTTTGAGGGCTAATTTTTGAAAATTACAAACTTAACCATCTAATTATTTTTGGTTAAGTTTACATATAAATGCATGAATTAAGACTATAATATTTAAAATTTTAGCACCAGTTTGTGCATCGAAACTATCTAAATTTAGCAAAAAATAGCGCTAAATGATCTAAATCTAAGACCATATTTCTAATCTTTTTAACATCTGACTCCTGCTTGTGGCGTTAACCTCCTTAATCTATAATATTATTTATGCTTCGCGCCTCTTCGATAAAAGAGAACCCCATAGCAGCATAAGTTTTTTTAATTAAATTATAGTTGTTTCAGCATGATAATCATTAATAATCGAAATTCAGATTTTAAAACGATAATTATATGCGCGTTATAATTTTAAAAAGTATACAGAATTTATCATGCTTGTAATAATCTTGTATCAAATATTTAAATTTGGTATATAACTTTGTAACTTTAAAAAGGTTATTCAAATGAAAAGATTATTACTCTCTATAGGCTTAAGTGTTTTCGTGTGCAATGTATTTGCTGCAGCAAATAATAATGACCCTTGTGATGAAGGAGGAATATATTGGAATCAATATCTTAATGAATGTAGGCAGGACCCTGTAAAGGCTGAAGAAGACTGGAAGAGAGTTTGCGCTTATAAGCATTATATTCCATCATGTTCTTTGAATTCAAAATAGGTTCTATTTATTCTCTGCATGCTTATAGATCCTCTCTAAGGATGAATCGATAGTTAAAGGAAAGATGGGTTATGAAAAACTTATTGTTAAAATTATTAATTTTTGCTTCTTATACTGCGGTTGCTGGCGATTTGGGATATTCTTTTGGAGTAGATAATAAAAAAGATATTACCTTCAGTGTGAGTAATCATAACACATCCGTACCAATATTAATTAGAGATTTTGAAATCAGAGTTGGTAATCGTCAATGTTTATCAAAGAGCAGCAATATTAAGCTTATGCCTAATGAATATATTCCGTCAGAAATATTAGATTTGGAAAGTTGCTTTGGGGTAAACAAAACCTTTGAATTTGCTGGTATAGCTGATAATTCAAATTCAATTGCAATTATTAATAAATATTTGTTGAGGAAAGATGCAAAAGTTAAGGTTAATTATATTATAGATTCCTCTAAAAGTATAGAAAGCATGGAGATATTCAGTTTATTATTTGTCCAAAACCAACATGATAAATGAAAAGATCTTTTTAATCATACAGAATGGCTTTAATTAGGTTTTAATTATGATATGATAATACTGAAGAGTTTACTTGAGCTTAGCAAAGATAAAATGGTTATTGGTATTATTGCTAATACATTTTCTTAGTAGTTAGCCTACTTTTTCAGAAAGTCAGCAGATAAGGTTTACGTTTATTTAAACTGTTTTGAAAAGCGAGAAGGAGAGTAGGGAAATGATAGCAAAAACTTTGAGGCAACGATCGCCAGATATCAAGAAAGAAGATCTAATTGCGGCTTTAACACTAAAATCAATAAGTAAGAAACTTCAATTTTTTGGTGTAAGTGCAAGCAACTTTAAATCTATTGAAGAAAAGAAGTTGTCAAGAATAAAGGAAAAATATAATGAGAATACTATTGATACTAAAAAAGTTTTGAAACAGGTACATAAAGCTATTATCCAGATCCTAAATATTATTGTTAAATCACAACTTAGCAAAACCGAAAATAAGATTGGGTCATTAATTATTGAACATAAAGATTCAAGTGTCGGGCGTTTTGATCTGTATGTTAACATGAATACAGTATATATTAAGGTCAGTGAAGATGAGGAAAAATTTTTGCTATTTAAATTTGATGATAAATATTCTTTCCTTGACTTAAAAAAGAAGATTTCGTTTGCTTTATCAGAAGATTATAGATTTATTAGCCAATCAAATACAATTAGCCCTAGAATTGAGCGGTTTATAATTACGTTATTACAAATATTATGTACGCATCTTGGCGCTTGGAGTTGTCTAACACTAGTATTTGCTTCAAATTCAGCAAAGTCATTTAGTTTGCAAGATTTTATGGTTATATTTTTTGTTGGTTCTGCTTTGGGCTTTGGAATAGGCGAGTTTTTAAAATATAAGTTGGAGGATAGGATTATCATTGATAATGTAAATTCGGAATATGAAAATCGAAAAAACTATCTAAGTTGGTTACTTGCTACCAATAGAGTTCCATTTATCACAGTAGGAGAACTTAAGAAAAAGTTAATTAAAACCGTTGTTGAAGATGACTCGGTAACAGCTACTAATGGCAAAGTAGTTTTACATTTGAAAAATCCGCTTACACATGAGTCTTTGGAAAACTATAAAGATCAAGTTAAAATTGTACTAATTCCTAGAAGCTCAGAAGCAACCCAGGCAGGAGCTAAACATTATGATATATATGCAATTGAAGACCTTTCCTCAGAATCTGCTTCTATTGCGGAACTTAAAGAAGCCAATGGCGGATTAATTTATCGCTTTAAAATGTATATGAATTTTGTTCAGAATACAGATTTTATGACCACACACAAATTTGATAAATTAAGTTTTAATTGCTAATTCCGGTAAACATACTCATCCAAGCCTATATACGCTGATCTTCAATTTATTTTTGCTAGTCTTTAAGGTTATCTCGGCCTACTCTTTTTTTTAGCAGCATATTCGGTTTCGGAGCCAAGTAATGCTTGGATCTTTACTCATTTAAAGAGTTTCATCATCAAGAGTACTCATTAAGCCAAATTTGATAAAAAATTCAGTAGCATTGTGGGCGGTATCTAAGTTACTATGGGTAACGGTTGCAAGCATTTTAGGGTTGTATTAAACTAATCAGAGATATGGGGTACGACTTTGATATAATACTCAGAATTGAATCGAATAATAAGCGCACATTAATAGAAAATAGCAATTTACTTTTATCCTTTAAAAGTATATTAACAAGCGGAACCTATGCTAGGACACTTTGATTATCAATGTGAAAATACCCATAAAGTGCTGCAAGAAGCAGGGAAATAATTAGCTCAGATTATGAAATCTTTTTTTAAGATATTTCGATTACTGGCAGGATGTGGGCTTTTTTAAGCAACAAATAAAATAGCTCAACGACCAATTTAGCCATGATTGTAGTAACTATACAGCAATATAATGGCTAACTAATTTAAAAGGACTCAGATTAATGCTATCTAAAATACCGGATAAAGAGTATAGAGAATATTTGGATAATTATATTGCCAATAATTTTAAAGGGTTAATTGATAAAGATATTTACTCAATTATCATTAATCGTGAATTCGTCATCGAAATAGCAACCAACAAGTCTGCAAAGTCAGTTGGTTTTAATGATTGGCATGATATAAATTCTATACGTTACAGTGATTATGAAGATAAAGAGTTACTGAAAAAAATTTTTAAAGTTAACGATGAAAAAATATCATTTGACTTAATTTCAAATTATCTCAAGAAATTATTTTATCTCCAAAAAATAGTGTTTGAGCAATGCAAGGTTGTGAAATTTATTGACATGCTGCCATATGATAATAAATTCATTTCTTATATCACTACCTATTTTCCGTTAGTCCATCCAAATGGAGAGGTGGTTGCTATCCAATCATCTTCGATTAAAAGTTATATTTTGCGCTTTCAAGGGCATATTGAAAGCCCAAATGCATCACTCCAAGTAAAAGAACTCAAGCATAATTTTACTAATCGCGAGATGGAAATTTTATTTTTATTGACGAATGGCGCCACCCAAGACCAAATAGCCCAAGTCTTAAATATCTCGCGTGGAACAGTTTCGGCAATAATTGGCAATCAGATTTGCCCCAAATTTTCAATTGCTGGTGCCAATACCAAGATATTGGTTAAAGAAGCAATTAATGCCGGATTTTACCGCCATATGCCTAAAACCTTATGGAAGCCATGTATAATCGTTCTGAATGAAGAGTTATTAGATGACCCATTCTTCAAAGAAGATATATAATGGATAAATTGTTTTCATTGTAAAATAGAAGTTTATACTGGCGGTTATATGAGTTTTCTAGATAAATACATACAAGCTTTAAGCTTAGTCGAGTTATCCGAACAAAAAACAATAGTAGTTGATAAGAATTCCAAATTTTGTTATGTTTCACGGGCATTATTGGCACAAAATGGCCTGAATAATTATGATTTAGCTGGGGCTTCATATGAGGCAATCCCTTCAATTCGCCAAATTGCATCCAGCTGCACTTCAGAAGATCTCGAGTGCCTTGAAAATCGTAAGGAACAAAAGTATATCACCTCACAAAATCATAATGGTGAAATATTGCTCTATCTAAAACAGAAATCGCCAATAATTGACCCGGTAATTAATGAGGCCATCGGCGTTAGGGTTGATTTTTTCCCAATTTATTCATTAGGCCATTTTAAACCTTATATTAACAGTCATATTGCACACTATGATAGTCGTGCAATTGCCAAGCAAAGTAGAGACCGTATTGCGCTAACTGAAATTGAGGAATTGATATTATTTTTATTAATAATGTATGTCAAGCCTAAAGTAGTTACCAGCCAATTAAATGATATAATGGGCAAGAATAATTCGGTTAGTACGATTAGGAATATTATTCACCAGCAATTGTTACGCAAATTTGAGGTGTTTACTATCGAAGACTTGATTGATAAAGCAATTTTCCTTGGTTATGATACGATCCTACCCGGGATAATGGCTGAGCAGTTTAGTATTCGGATCATTTAGGCTATATTAATAGTGATAAGCGGGAACTAAAGGCCTAGCGTTATCTGCTGAAGTTTAGAGATTTATCATCAGGATAGAAAAAAAGCGCCCATAATGGCGCTTTTTATTATTAGAATGTGATGTTACGAACTTTTAGCGTTCTTAGCAAAATATCTAGTATTTGTGTTTAGTGGAGCAGGTTAAGTTTGATGGCGGTAATTACAAGTATCGAGACAATTACCCATAGGCTAACAGCCTGGATTAAGACCGATGCACCAACTGCTTTAATATTTTTGAACGAAACATTATAACCAATAAGGAATAAAGCTACCACAAATAGGCTCTCACCCAGTTCTTTTAAATGAAGGCCAACCGGGCGAAGCACGGGTAGTACGGTAACTACTAGCGAAGCTAAAATAAACCATAAAATAAACCACGGTTTTTTGGCCTTGCCATGTCCTGCTTCTTGATGGTTAAACCGAGAATAGATTACGGCTATAATTAAGCTAACAGGAACGATCCATAATGCACGTACTAATTTTACCGTAGTCCCTACCACCAACGCTTCTTGCCCGTAGGCAAGGCAGCTTCCAACAACGGATGAAGTATCATGAATAGCCAATGCCGAAAGTAATCCAAACTGAGTTTGGCTTAATTGTAAATGGTGGCCTAATACCGGGAAGAGGATTAACCCAACCGCGTTAAGTAGAAAAATGGCGCCCATTGCGATAGCGGTTTCTTCGTGTGACGCACGGATGACTGGAGCAATTGCCGCAATTGCACTGCCACCACAAATTGCGGTACCAGAACTGATTAAAGTTGATATTTTACCTTTATTATTTAGCAGACGGCCTATAGTTAATCCTATAATTAAAGTACCGCCAATACTGATAACGGTATAACCAAGACCTGAGACACCCGCTTTTAGGATATTGGTTAAATTAAACCCAAAACCAAGGAAAATTATGGCATAACTTAGAGCTTTTGTTGACCAAAGTTTTGATTGATGGGCAATTGCCTCATCATTATGGATCGCCGTTAATATCATTCCTAATATTAAGGCTATACCAGGGAGAAAATGTTTAAATGAGAAATTGCTTAAATTTATAGTTAATAACACGGCTATTACTAAAATAAAACTAATGATATTGAACTTATTATGTGGCCTTTTCATATTCATATGGTTAGAAACTTTCCTTTAAATTATTTGTTGTTGATTCGATATTTTACTATTTTAGTCTTAAATTATATAACGAAATTTTCTGATACTCCCCAAATTGAAAAAATTCTATTTTAATTGCCTATAGTTTTAATTTTTATATCCTTTAATTAAATCAATTAGCCAATAGCTTTGTGGATCTGATGGGCATAGATGTGGGCCACATTCTATAAAAGCGCTTAGGATATTTATGAATAATGACAAAATCAACAATATTATAAGCAGTTTAACCAAAAAGTTTTGGGGTTTTAATTCATTAGCCGGTTTTACATAATATAGTCCGGCAAGGCTTGCATAAAATATAAAACAGATACAAAGTACAAATGTCCAGGTATAAAGGTGCAACCCCAACAAAGCATCGCCAAAACTGCCTGTACCAGGGACTATGTGCAATAAAACTTGGATTAGACTCATAAATGAGGTAAATAACGCACTGAGAATTACCAGCAAGTAGTGTTTTTGGTCACGTGACTTGATTAAATTTAATACTAGGCCAAAGCTAATTGCATATAGCCCCATTCGTTGCATTACGCATAATGCACACGGTAATTCATTACTTGTAATCTGTAGAATAAACGCACTAAAAGATGCAATTATTAAAATAGATAATGCTAGCAGATCTAAAGAGTTTAATATTTTGTTATTCATTTTTTACTTCCTTAGTAGCTTGATTGTCATAATTGAATATTTATATGGCGAATCACATGCGGGATAAAAAAAAGCAGCCAGAATACTAGGAAAATGCCAAAAGCTTTATATGCTAACTGATATTTTGAATAAAGTGCCGCAATAAAGCAAATTAGTAGCATTATGAAAAAAAGTGCTGTCATTTTGTGTCCTTAAGCTTTCTATGGGATTTCTTTGTTAAATAATTATACTCTTTTGCTAAACTGCTCAGCAATAGAAATTATATCTATTGTCAAGGTTACCGAATATCTTAGCTAATATGATTAGCACTGGCGATTGGTTAAGAGTGATGATATAATATTTAATCTTAAGATAGGGGATGTAAATGAAAATTATAATTTTAGATAAAGATACAACTACTGCAACAGGTAAAGATATTAGTTTTAAAGGATTTGAAGAATTCGGTGAAACAGTTACTTATGCAAATTTGACCGATGCCGATAAAATTATCGAAGCTGCAGAAGGTGCAGACGTAATCGTAGTAAATAAAGTAAATCTGACTTCTGACATTATTGCAAGACTGCCAAATACAATTAAGCTGATTGCGATTACTGCTACGGGTTATGATAATGTAGATGTGGCTCAAGCAGCAAAACAAGGAATAAAGGTTGCCAATGTGCCTGGCTATGGTACTCACGCGGTATCCCAATTGGCAATGCTGCTAATTTTAACCTGTGCCACGCAATTGATAACCCATGTAGACTTTATGCGTAAGTCTGGCTGGGATAAGGTTGCTGGATTGAATATCCCTATGCATGAAATTGCAGGGAAAACCCTAGGGGTTATTGGTCTTGGTGAAATCGGCACGGCGATTGCCAAATTAGGCTTAGCATTTGGCATGAAAGTAATTGCTTATAACCGTACACCAAAAAATTTGGCAGATATAGAACAAGTTAGTTTAAACGAGCTAGCTTCTCGTTCTGATTTTGTATCTTTAAGCTGTGCCTTAAATAAAGAAACCCGTCATTTAATAAATGCAGAATTTTTGGCATCTATGAAGCCAACCGCATATTTAATCAATACGGCAAGGGGAGGTTTGGTTGACGAGGCTGCGTTGGTAGAGGCTTTAAGAGCAAATAAGATAGCCGGCGCTGCGCTTGATGTTTTAGATAGTGAACCCCCAGCTTTAGATAACCCGCTATTAACATTAAAAAATGTATTGCTTACGCCTCATATTGGGTGGGCTCCTGTCGAAGCGCGTCAGCGCTGTATCGATATTACGTTGGAAAATACGAAGAGTTTCTTTGCTGGGCAGGCCAAAAATTTGCTAAATTAATTCGTGTTAGTAAAATTTATGCGTTAGGGACCTATAATGGAAAATCAAGAGCTTGTATTTTATTTGATAGATAAAGATCGCTCAGTGCGAGAAGTAGATACTGCCAAATTTAGGGTAAGTTACTCTAATGATAGCCATATTACAATTGAGGATGTAGTCAAAGATTCGGAGCGAAGGATAGTTATTCGTGGGTATTATGGCAATGATGAATACTCGCACATTCCAACTAATGTAGTTGTATTCCAAATTCTTCCTCATGCTTGTAATCAAATTACAATCAGGCCCGAATTATATAATTGCGAAAATAATCAAGTTATCCAAAATGAGCCTGATTCTATGCCTCAATTGTATATTATAGGGGAAAATGATGAATCAATTGCTGTTCCTGAACAAGAATTGGTAATTGACTTTGGCAATGAGAGATGTTTGGAAATAATAATAGGCACTCCACGCAGAAGCGAAGACATATTTATTACGGTACGGCAGAAAAATACCAAAAGGGCCGTGCTTTTGCATATGCTTGCGGGAGGCTGCAATTTAGTTACACTCTCTCCCGAATTCAAATGATTTATTAGCTTTTATTTTAAAAGGGCGCTAGTTAAATAATTGTTTGTCCAACGCCTTATATTCATGATACTGGTATAATCATTCCTGAAAACTTTTTTGGCAATAGGATATGAGGTAGTAAATGAGTAATATAATGGCAATAAGTCCTTTGGATGGTAGGTATTTAGATAAAATCAAAAGCCTATCTCCTATCGTTTCCGAATTTGGGTTAATCAAATATCGCGTTAAAGTAGAAATTGAATGGTTTAAATATTTATTTAGCAAACAGGAACTCGGCTTACCAAAGCTTGCTAGCGAAGATGTTGCACTTCTTGACCTGATTGTAGAAAATTTTGATGAAGATGCAGCTAAACGGGTAAAAGCAATTGAAGCTACCACCAACCATGATGTAAAAGCAGTTGAATACTATATAAAGGAACAAATTGTTCATAATTCGACCTTAAACCAATATCGCGAATTTATTCATTTCGCTTGTACCTCGGAAGATATTAACAATACTAGCTATGGATTAATGCTAAAAGAATTAAAAGACAGTATTTTACTCCCCGAATTGACAAAGCTTCATCTAAAACTAGTAGAATTAGCCAATGAATACCGTGATGTTGCTATGATGTGCCGGACACATGGACAACCTGCGACTCCTTCAACGATGGGAAAAGAAATCTATAATGTTGCCTACCGGTTAGAACGCCAGGTTAAACAATTACGGCAGCAGGAAATACTTGGTAAAATTAATGGGGCAGTTGGCAATTACAACGCGCACTTAGTAGCTTATCCGCACATCCGCTGGGATAAGTTAGCTTCTGAATTTATAGAAGACAAGCTTGGCCTTGACTTTAATCCATATACTACGCAAATTGAACCGCATGATTACCAAGCTGAGATTTATGATATTTTACGTCGGGTTAATACCATTTTAGTCGATTTAGCTCGTGATGTCTGGTCTTATATTTCGATAAATTACTTTAAGCAAAAAGTTAAAGTTGGTGAAGTAGGAAGTTCTACCATGCCACATAAAGTTAACCCGATTGATTTTGAAAATGCCGAAGGTAATCTAGGTTTAGCTAATAGCATTTTGACTCATTTGGCGGAAAAATTGCCAGTTTCGCGCTGGCAGCGTGATTTGACTGATTCGACTGTGCAAAGAAATATCGGTGTAGCGATGGGCTATACGCTACTTGGGTTTAGCTCGCTAATGAAAGGATTAAACAAATTAGAAATAAATGTGTCTGCTATAAATGAAGATTTAGCGAATAATTGGGAGCTATTGGCAGAGCCTATCCAAACTGTAATGCGTAAGTGCGGGATGGAAAACGCCTATGAGAAATTGAAAGACTTGACTCGTGGTAAAAAAGTTAACGCGGACGGAATCAAAGAGTTTGTTAGTAAACTTGACTTGCCTCTAGAAGAGAAAGCTAAACTTACTCAATTAACTCCTGCCAACTATATTGGTTTGGCAAACCAGCTTTTCTGATCGAGTAATTCAACGACTCATCAATTCTACTAATCTTTGGGTGTATTGTATTTGCGCACTCAAAGATTCTATACAACTTTAATTTGATCCTTTACCAGTGATCTAGGTATTTTTCCATGAATGCCTAATTCAATTGCTCTTTTGATTATTTCTTGGCTATCATTTGAATATATTCCCAGTTTATTAATTATTCGGTCGCTAATTGTTTTAAGTACTGTGCTGCGGCTTATTTTTAGCTTATTGGCAATTTCGTATTGCGATAGGCCATTAGCCAGCAAATATAAGATTTCAAATTCACGGTTGGTTAATTCTTCTATTTTTCTGATATCAACATTTTGCTTAACTTTCAATTCAGGAAAAAATATATAAATTAGATTTTGGTCAATAGTTGGAATTTTGCGGGCAAGTATTGCTACAGGATTATTGTTCTCATCTAAAATAGGTTCATACGCTTGAAATACTAGTTCATGAAAATTTTTATATTCAGGGTTAACCTGTCCACCAATGCCAATGAATGCTATTGTCCTTCTTTCGTTTATAGCTTGGCAAAACAACTTCTTTAAGGCTGCAATCATTTCTTGTTTAATATGGCCAAAATCAGCGATGGATTTACCGGCTATTTCCCCCTGGCTTTGGTAGTTAAGGTGATCCAAGACAGAGCGGGAAGCAAGGATTACTTTACCATCTAAATCATATAAAATAAAATTTCCGCCCTTAGTTACTTGTGCCAGAAAATAAGGTTTAACAATGTTTTCAAGAAATGCTGACATTTTATATCATCCAATTGGATGGTTATCGATAAAAAAATTATAACATATAATAGCGGCAATAGGAAATAAGCAGTCTAAGCGAAGTATCTGCGAAAAGAAATATAGAATAATAAAAGGAGTATTTATGAATTTACAATATGAATTTCATCATATGGGGATACCTACAACCGAGATAAAAGAGGGGGAACGCTATAGCTCCAAATTCAAAATGTATACCACTGATAGTATCAGTGAACAATTTAGAATTCAATTCCATCGCTTTGAGGAAGATTCACCATTACATGAAATATTGAAAACTATGCCACATGCGGCTTATAAAGTTAATAGTATTGATTTGGCGATCAAAGGGGAGGAAGTAATCTTGGAACCTTACTACCCATTTGCAGGGTATAAAGTAGCGGCAATAGTTAAAAAGGGGGTGCCGATTGAGTTTATTGAAACAAGCTTAAGTGAGGAAGAAATCTGGGAACCTAGTAGCCACAAGAATTCGTTAATTTATCCCGAATTGGCTAATTCAATAGATTCAGAATAATCTAAAAGGCGCTGAGGTATTTTTAGATAAGTATTTTTCCTGCCTATGGCTGTTAGTTAATAGGCGGGGTTATGGTATAATAACGCAAGATATATACAAAACTCCTTAGATACCCCAATAGATTAGACGGAAGCTGATGTTTTTAAGACCAAATGTAAAATATTTTATTATCGCCCATTTTTTAATCGCTACAAGTTATGCTGCTAATAATAATGAGTCTAACAATATAATTGATCAAGGCACGACAATAAATGCTAGCGAATCTGCCAATTACTATCGTAACCTAGCGCGCGAATACCAACTAAAAGCCGACTTTTATACAGGGATGGCAGGCATTTATGAATCAGGCCCAGCTTTAACCTTTGCCGAATCTAGCAGTTTGCAAGTTAATCCTTACCAATGTTTAAATTCAAAAGCAACCCTAAACACTAATTGTGATAAGGATAATATTGTGCCTAAATATAATCCATGGAAAGGGACGCAGTTTTCATTTGGTGGTGGCGGGACTACTGGCAACACTAATACTTCAAATGCTCAGGGCAACCTGGTTATTAATTATAAACCGTCAGAATCAGACACTGGCTGGAATTTTAATACTTTAGGACAGTACGATTATCTCTATTCGAGTAGTGATGGCATTCAAAAAAACCGCTTATATTTGCAGCAAAATGGTTATTATATGTTTAATAAGTATAATGGTATGTTTGCACAGGCTTCATATTTGAATGATGCGCTAGATGGTTATTACTTTGTTTGGAATGAAAATATAGGTTATCAGCTACAATTATTTAAAACCGAGAATCAAAACTTGCTGTTAAGCGTCGGTCCAGGTTTACAAGAGCGGCAACTACAAATAGCTAATAGCCCTTACCAGACAATTCCATCATGGTTAACTCAATTTACCTATAATTTGGCAATCAATAAGACAATTACTTTTACCGAGCAATTACAGAATATTGCTACCACTCTAAATACTACAACTTATTCAATTTCAGCCCTAACTATCCAAGCATATAAAAATATTGGAATAGGCTTAAATTACCAAATAACCTATAATACCGCCCCAGAACCAGGTAAATCAGCAGTTTCTTCGATAAGCGGAGTTACTTTTGTCTATTCTCTTAATTAATCTTTTTTAAAGCTCAACAGAATATTGCTTTATGCTAAAATTGTGATAGATTTAATGAAAGCGAGACTATTATGCCAAGGTTATTAGCATGGCTGCTTCTAAGTATATTTGGCTCGGTATTTGCCTGTACCATGTTTACTACTTTTGATGGTAAAGATAATAGCATTCTTGCAGCAAAAAATCGGGATAATCGACCGGATAATCAGATAATACAAGTAGTGGCTGAAAAAGGTAAATTGAAATATTTAGCGTTGTCACGCTCGGATGTACCCGAATTTGTATCCGCGGGGATTAATGAAAAAAATTTGGCGGTATTTAATGAGGTAACTATAGAATATGCGTCGCAAGCCAAAGGTGGTATCGCTGATGATTTCAGTAAAGATATTTTACAAAATTATCAACATGCACGAGATGTAATTCCTGATTTACCGAAGTTAATTGCCAAATATCCGGATCCAGTTTTTTACCAGGTAGTCGATAACCATGAGCTACTGGCAATTGAAGTTGCTCCAGGTCAAAAATATAAATATAAGCTTATCGAACAAGGGACATTTACTCATGCCAATAACTATCTCGAAAGTGAGCTTGTTAGTCAATATCCCTATAGCGAGGTCGAAGAAGCCAGGTTACTAGGTAGCGAAACCAGGGCCAACCGTGCCAATTATTTGTTGAATAAAAATCCATTACCTACAGTTGAAACAATGCAGATGATTGCATTAGATCATTCCGCTGGCTACAATAATAGTATTTATCGATCTGGCGAAGAGTCTAATCCCGCAAGCGTTCGAAGCCTGGCTTTTTTTATGGTTAAGATAGCTAAAGACGGTTCAGAGCCTGCAAGTATTAGCAGTTATCTTTATAGCCAAGGCAGTAAATATAACTATATTCTAGATAAAAAATTCTGGGCAAAATACCAGTCAGGCTATAACTTGTTAACTCCAAACATAAAGTAAATTTTATGAAAAAAATATTAATTCTCTACACCGGTGGTACTATTGGAATGGATTATACAAAATCCGGGCTGGCGCCATTGCCTGGATTATTTAAATCACAAATTGATACACTAGAGCCTAATAAAGATCTAGAGGTGGACTTAATCGAATATGAGCAATTGATTGATTCGTCAGATATCCGCTTGGAACATTGGCAACGGATGATTAATGATATCTCGACGAATTATGAGAATTATGACGGGTTTGTAATTATTCATGGAACGGATACCATGGCATATACGGCAAGTGTGCTTGCCTTCGCCTTGAGAGGCCTTGATAAGCCAGTAATTTTAACCGGTTCACAGTTACCGCTCGTACATCGGCGTAGTGACGGCTGGAATAATTTAATTGATGCCCTTTTTGCTGCCAATCGTAGTGATTTAAATGAAGTTGCAATTGCTTTTAATCATAAATTATTAAGGGGCTGCCGGGCACAAAAAGTTAGTACCTACCGATTTTTTGGATTTGACTCCGTTGATGAAGAACCCTTAGCAGAGTTCGGTATCAATATTAATTGGTTTACCAAACGCTGGCTTAAGGCTACCAGGTTTAGCTTCGCTCCGGTAATACCTAATCCGGCGCGGATCCTTGATCTAAGTATGCGTCCTGGCTTTACTACCGATTTTATCGCTGAGACTCTGGTTAATACCGAGCTTGACGCGGTAGTGCTCCAAACTTATGGTAGCGGCAATATTCCGATTCATAACCATAAGCTGGTTAAAGCGTTAAAGTCAGCAGTTGATCGCGGAGTGATAATTGTTAACATTACTCAAGTTATTGAAGGCCGTGTTTCATCTGATTATGCCAGTAGCTGTTTGCATGATCTGGGGATTGTTAGTGGTTGCGATATGACTATCGAGGCGGCTTTAGCCAAGCTACTGGTTTTACTTTCTAGTAAAATGAGCAAAGACTCGATTAAAGCAGCCATGAGTGAAAATTTGGTCGGTGAATTAACCGAGAATTAAGCAATTATGCAAAAGGAGAATTGTTAAGTCTTAACTTTCTCTTCTTCAGCAAGCTTTTGGCATATAAATTTCACTTTTGCTTCAATAAACGCTTTTTTAATTTCATTGCAGCGCTTTAGATAATCTAGTTCTGGCTCATCCTCAAGCTGCTCGACTATAAATTGCGGCTGAATTTGAATTTCGGCAAACTCCCTTGCAAATAATTTAGCAACTTCTTCTGAGTTTGTCATATTAATTAAAATTAAATCTCGATTTTGCAAGGCATTATCTAGTTTTTCTTTAGCTAGAGAAATTTCTGCTTCGCTAAGCTGGTAAAGATTATCAAAAAGCATATTTGCAATTGATATACCAAGCGCATCCTTAAATTCAATGGCATAGGCTAAATAGAACTCAATTTCTTCAGGTTTTAAACTCGGGTCTTGCTTGATTTTATCTTTGACCATTTCATCAATAATATCTAAAACAGTTAAAGCTTGGAAATAATGGTAATGATCAGTAAAAGTTGAGTTATTTTTATACATTTGAGCTTGAATTTGCATATTGATAAAACCAAATGCGACTCTGTCCCCGCAGCTTTCAACCGCCTCATGAGCTATCGCGAAGCAGGTCTCTTTGAAGCCTTCATTTTGGTCCATTTGCTTGATTATGTCAGTCAGGAGTTTATAACTGTTGATTTTGTATGCTTCATCTTTGGTGTCTTTCATGTCATCAAATTTATGTAAGAAGAGGTTAAATGATTTAGATTTATCGGAGTCCCAGTTACTAATTAAATTGTATTCGATATGAGCTTCATTAAGAATTTTCCTAATGTTTGTGGTTAAATCAGGGCAATCAGATGCAGAGAATAGTGAACTTGCTGCTAGTATATTCATAATGGCCTCATTTGGTAGACCCATAGTGCTGGGCTCATTATATTGCTCAGCAAGTGCAGCTAATCTAATTGAGCTTTGCTGCAAACTGTTCATAGTATTTTGGTTATGTATACTCACATAATCAATTAAAACCTGGGTATCAGCAACAAAGTTTTCACTATAGCTGCCAGGGGCGACGGTTTCTTCAATACTTGCGAGAAGTCTCGGGTTGCTTGAACTTTCTGAAAATCTAAATGTAATTCTTGGATTAGTATTTGCCGCCCATTGTTCAATCTGGTCTTGTACCTCTTGATTAGTGGTCTGGTTATAGCGCTCTATAATCAAGCTTTTTGCTAGTATTTGCTGATCATTTCCAAAGAGGTTTAATAATGGCAAAATATTATTTTGCTTTTTGAAAAGGGTTTTGATTGTGCTTTGTACAAAGTGCCTTTGACGTAAAGAGTCATTTAAATGGTCTAGACAAATTTGTAAGGCGAGATCCTGGTATTGGTTAAAGTTACTTTCACACATCATTAATAGGGTTACAATAATTTCTTCCCATTCAAATGGCTCAAGTTTGTCTTTATAATTAAGGGCTATTAGAAGTGCTTTTTCCAGATATTTCCTAGCTGTCAAGATATCTATATATTCTAAAATTAATTTCTTTTTTAACCTTGCTCCATGCTGGGATAACTGGTCATTATCACTGGCAAATTTTATATCCAGGTAATTTATGCTTTGAATAGTTATCTGGTCTGGCTGCTGATTTCTACTGCTATTTTCATTGATTAAATTTATATTGGCCCGTATATTATCTACGTCCCTAAGTAGGTCCAGATTAGTTTTTAAATTATTATCTTCTATAAAATCAGTTAAGGGATAATTGGGTATGCAAAACCAGGAGGAAAATCCCGAGTTAGCTGTAGTGATTAATTTAGCAATATCATGTAACCTTTTACGGTTGTAAGAGTCAGTACCTTCATTTGCCAAACTATCTAAAAATTCAGCGTTAGACTTTAACAGCATGTTAAGTTCTTTACAATTGTACCCTAATTGCTTTATTTCTGAATTTAATTGGTTTTTGCTTATTTTGCCCAAGTCCACGTCTTTGTATAGTTGTTTAATACGCGTTACGGCTAGCTCAAAATTTGCTGTATCTTGGTCTATCGGATGTGAGTTAATTCTATGGCTATTTATGAAATTATTTAATAGCGAGTTAATTCTATTTTGTAATCGTAGCATAATTTTAGTCCTTTTGCAGTTAGTCATCTAATTGGTAGATGTTGCTCATAATTGAATTCTTAATACCGGACACTTTTACCAAATGAATTATAAATTGCATGTTTCTTGTAATTGATTTATTCTGAGGGTAGCTTAATTTATAACTCAATATTACGAATATAAGACTTTGTAATTATTCATTGGTTATTTGTTGATGCCTCACAAGACTCAAACAGTTCAACAAATAACGCCAATTCATAAACAAAGTCTAATATTCTCCATAATTCGTTATAAATCAAGTTTCCCTCATAATAAATCTAATAAAATTAACTGTTGCACGTAGTATCAACTACAAAACTGTCCCGTATTGAGAATGGAATTTAATAAATTGTTTTTATGATAATACCGGGCAAAGACCTGAGTCTTCTTGTATGACTGAAGAAATGGAATGTTTACGATAAATGTTAAAATAATACTATACTAAGCGGTCGTTGTATAAATAGTATACTTGTGCAAATAGGCATATGGAATAGATAGTGAAGATTGTTACTCTATTGCTTTTTATTTGATAAGACAATAGCAGAAGGGGATAATAATCTCAAATAACACTGCCTATGCTATAATTTATCCAGCCAATTTGTTGTAGTAAGATAAGATGGCTGCACAGCACATTGTAAATTTGTTGTAACTAATGAAAATATGGTTTGCTAAAAAGCAGCGATTACAAATTTATACAGTGCTGGCAATGGTGTAATAGTAACAGTAATATAATCAATGGGAATAAGATCAATATGACAGATAACAAATTTGATTTTACGAATTTTGGCTTTAACGGGTTTATTATGAAGAAGAGTTTTTGAGAAATGGCGCCTCAAGTAGGAATCGAACCTACGACCTGCGGATTAACAGTCCGTCGCTCTAACCGTCTGAGCTATTGAGGCGTTGTCTTATTGCGAGAACATGATTATATGTTGAAATCGCTAGTGTTGTCAAATTTTATTTGTGAAAAAAATTAAATCTTTTTGGGGTAATAATGGATTCTAAAATTATATCAAAAATTTATCTGGCATCAAAAAGTCCGCGTAGACGTGAGCTTTTAAAGCAAATGGGCGTCAGCTACGAATTACTTGAGTTTGATATTCCTGAGGTTGTTGGCGCAAATGAAGATCACTTCGCCTATTCAAAACGGATCTGCCAAGAGAAATCACGCGCAGCTTGGGATTTGATTCAAGAAAACAAGCTCCCGGTATATCCGGTTCTAACAGCGGATACAGAAGTTGTCTATCAAAATCAAGTTTTAGGCAAACCTCTAGATTATGCTGATGCATTTAGAATGTGGCGGATGTTTGCTGGCGATCGCCATCTAGTGTTGACAACCGTTACCTTAAAATTCCATGATTTTGAGAAAACCGTAACCAGCCAAAATTGGGTTTATTTTGATGATATGTCAGATGATGAAATTCATTCTTACTTACAACTTGGGGACTATCAGGACAAATCTGGCGCCTATGGAATTCATAGCTATGCTGGGCAATTTATTAAAAAGATCGATGGCTGTTTTTATTCAATTATGGGCTTACCGCTAAATGTGGTTAAATGTTTATTACAAGAGTTAGCTAATAATGTTAACTAAAGTAATAGTTTATAATGATAAAGACTTTATTTATAGTTTTGCTTATTGTGGAAAAGAGCTTAAGTTTGTCTTAACCGATAAGCCAGGGATTGCCAGCGAAGCCATCTTTCTTGCGCGGATAACTAAGTTTAACCAGGCCAACCGGACCGCTTTCATAGAATATTTGCCGGGTAAGACCGGGTTTATAAATTTGGGGACTCATGCGAAAGTTCATGATGGGAGCACCCTTGCCGTTCAGCTAACTTGGCTTGGCGATGGGCAAAAAGCTGCCAAATTTCGTGATAGCTGGCAATTAGTTGGTAAATATCTGGTTTATACGCCATCGAAATCAAGCAAAATTGTTAATAAGTATCATGCTTGTGCCGCTACTCTCACCGAAATTCCGAATATTTATCCAGGACAGTGGGTAATAAGAAGCTGTGTTTCTTCTAAAGCTGATATTTCCCATGTTTTAGCCGAAGCTAAATTAATTCATGAAGAAGGGCAGCAAATACAGATGGCAGCTGAGCCAGGATTATACTATGCAGGTGTGTCAAACTATCGCAAACTGCTTCGATCAATAAAACTTAGCCCCGAATGTGAGATAATTACTAATGATAGCTCAATAAACCAAGATTTATTAAGCTTGCAGGATTTATGGCAAATTGACGCGATTACCTTTGACCCTGGCTTAAATGGGCAGGCATTAATTGAGCACTATAAACAGCAATTATTGGCGACTATAGTAACATTAGCAAATGGCGCTAGCCTGGAAATAAATACATTCGCGGGAATAACAATTATTGATGTCAATAGCGCTAAAGTGGCATTAAATGGTGGCAGTTTAAACTTTTTAGTGCTAGATGAAATTTATCAACAAATATGTATCCGTAACCTACAGGGAATAATTCTTCTTGATTTGATAAAAAACATGAATAAAGAACAGGAAGAAAAAATAATAAACTATTTGGAGAAGCTTTTTAAAAGTGATGTTACACATACCAAGATTTTAGGTTTTAGCAATGCTGGGCTATGTGAAATCATCCGTAACAAATTTTAGTTTTTCTCCGATCAATTTAATAATAAAGCTAAAAAAATGATAGATAATTTAAATGGGATTTATACAGTCGATGCCAATTATGGACGGCCAAATTTGGCCTCAGTTCATCTAATTGTAGATGGGGATGATGTGGCAATAGTTGAGACAGCTAACGCCAGCTCTCTAACATATGTCGAATCAGCGCTAAGAGAGCTAAATATCGAAAACGATGCAGTTAAGTATATCTTTTTAACCCATATCCATCTTGATCACGCAGGTGGGGCCGGAGCCTTTATGCAGAAATTTGCAAATGCGCTTTTGGTGGTCCATCCACGTGGAGTCAGGCATATGATAGACCCTTCATTTCTTGAAAAAAGCGTGATAGGGGTTTATGGTGAAGAGTTTGTTACTAAAATGTATGGTAAATTGATTCCGGTTGAACCGGCCCGGATTTTGGAAGCCAAAGATAGATTAAGCATAAAACTTGGTAAGCGCGAGCTTATTTGCTTAGATACCCCGGGGCATGCGAATCACCATATCGCAATTTATGATAGCTTAGCGCAAGGGGTTTTTACTGGTGATGTATTTGGGGTTGCTTACCCTGAGCTTATTAATGCAAGATCAGAGCGCTTTATTTTTCCAACAACTACTCCGGTTAATTTTAATCCTGAATTGATGCATGCTTCGATTGATCTAATTGCTTCATTCAAACCGAAAGCAGTATATTTAACCCATTTCGGCAAACTAGGTAATGTAGAGCAATATAGTTTGATTTTACATAAAATGGTAGATGGATTTGTTGATATAGCCAAATCTACACAGCTAGATGCGGATCTAGTTAATGGAATCAACCAGAGCCTTTGCGAATATATGTGGCAAGAGGCCAAGCAGTTTGGAGTATGCTTGAACCGTGAACAATTTGAGCAAGTAGTTGCTCTCGATAATCAAATTAGCGCGCAAGGTTTGGCAGTTTGGCTGAAAACAAATAATTAGATATTTAAAAATTATTGATAGCGAATTTGGAATAAGCTACTTCTACAATTGAATATCAATAGTTTTTAGCCATCTTAATTTTATGGAGGGTTTGTGGCAACTTAGTAATAAAAATTGTTATAATAACAATTAAGGCTCCAATTAGAGTATTAATAATACGATGTTCTGTTACTTCTATACCATCATAATGGATCAATTTATACATATCTGTTACCATTCCTGTCAAGAAAAATACGTAAGTCCCGTAGTGACGTGATAGGCTAACTGCAATCATAAAATATAATGGCCCCATAAGCAAAGCTAAAAACCAAAAATTAGTTATCCACATTCCAATAATACTGGCAAGAAGTGCGCCGGCTAATGAACCAAATATTCGATGTCGAATCCGTTGCCAAGCAAGATTGCGACAGTTTTTAAAAATTAGTAAGCTTGTCATTGGTACCCAATATCCTTGAGGTAACTTTAACAAATAGCTACTTGTATATGCAGCAACTATAGCGCAGGTAAATGCAAATGTAAAAAGCAGGGCAGGCATCGAGATGTCAAAAAATTGTTTAGGTATAAATGATTTATCTGTTTTACCAGCTAATGTTTTGCAGAATAGAAGATATTCAAGAGCAAACATTCCAGCTCCACCAATAAAGAAAAATAAACCATAATAAATAGATATACATGGGGTTATGGTAGGGATTCCGGTTCCAATCACAAATAAGTTACCGATAAAAAGCACCACAGTTGACCATATGCTATTATTATGGTTGGTAACCCCATAAGTGCCCATAGTTAATATAATTATCAATACACTTATCCAATAGTGATGGGCAAATAAGCTGCCTAATCCTATTGTAATACCAGCTAGAACACTCACCAATAAACCATAACGTAAACGATAAAGCCTATCGGTATTTAAAGCACTAATTTCAATTATAGTGACGATAAAAACTCCAAACACTGCCGTAATATAAATTAAGTTATTGGGCATTAATAAAACCTGCAACGAGGAGAAAAATACTGCAAGTACGGCTGCCTTAGCCCCGATTAGATATGCTTCTGCTTTTAAAGAAATACTTTTCATCAAATTTATTCCGTAGCTTTTATTGTGCCATTAAAATTATTTTAACTTTGTTTCGATACTTGGTGCTTTTTGCCTAGTTATGTTCACCCTTTTAATAACTATAGTTACAAGTAGTGCTAACTAATTTAAATAGTGTTACCTGCAGCGAGTTTGTTGTCGATTTAGTAGCGGGGGAGCACAAGGTCAGTGTATATACAGTCTTAAGAAGAGCGATTGTAGATGACTATGCATTAAATTTAAAATGGCGAATATGGGTAGGGGGTGCTAAAGCCTAGTTAGCGCTAGCTAATTCAAAGCATTGCTCGATGAATTTTGCAAACTCTTTTTCCAAACGGCTTTGTTCACCATAACCTCGTATTAGGTAGGTCGAGACTTCTTTAAACACATAATTAGGTAAAAGTTCAACAAATTCGCCACTTAATAACTCCTCAGTTAGTAAGTAGTCTGCAGTTATGATAATAAACTCGCCATCACGGGCAGCTTCGATTGACGGTAGGGTATTATTGAAGTTAAGATTACTTGTATAATCATAGTTGGTTTTTTCACCATTCTCAAGGTTTAATACTTGATAACTGAGCCGTTCACCATTAGGCAGCACACCAATCAATTTATGTTTAGCTAATTCTTCGAGAGTGGTAGGTCTACCATAGCGAGCCACATATTTGGCACTCGCAAAACATTTTAGTTGATATTTCCTTAATAACTTTATTTTTACATTCTGTGATTCGGGGATTACGTTACTAATTGCTAAATCTAAATTATTGCTCACTAAATTTACTTTAGATGAAGTTGAGATATAGGTAATATTAAGTATTGCATTAGGATGCTGATTGATAAAGGTAGGTAAATGCGGTATGATGAAGTGACTTGCCTGATAGGGAATTGCAACGCGTAGAGTTCCACTAACTGTTGAAGGTCGAATCTGGCCCATTTCGGCTAGTAAATTATCAAAATTATTGGCAATGTGTGAAAATTTATTATACAGTAAGGCTCCCGCTTCAGTAAGTGTAAATTTGCGCGTTGAATGATCAATTAATGCTAGATTTAGCTGTTGTTCTAAATGCTGTATTCTTTTAGTAAGCGTTGACTGCATTATCTTTAGCGCTTTAGCAACCTTAGTATAATTCCCACATTCTGCTAATTTTATAAATAGAAAAATTTCATCATACATATAATTTATACTTTCAAAGTGTTTCAGTTATGAACTGACGACACAGTTAATATATTAATTAGAAAATAAGTTATACCCAAGGCTAGACTTTATAAATCTCTTAATTCAAAAGCTGGGATCTACCCATAGTTTAAAATAATTAGTTATATTCTAGCAACTATGAATTAAAAAAGCATTCTTTAATAAAATTAGAAAATGCTTGCTCTAATTTGCTTTGATTATTTTTCCTGCGTATTAGATAACATGGTAGCTCTTTTAATCGAAAATCAGGTAAAATTTCACAGAGTTCTTGCGTAGCTAGCTGATCCTTAACGAGCAGGCTTGGGGCGCAAATAATAAATTCATCACTTTTAGCCAAAGCTATTGATTTCAATAAATCATCATGATAGATTACTGCTTTATAGTCAAATACAATCTCTTGCCTGGTAATTAGGTTAGCTACCAAAAAACGGGTAATAGTCACTCCATTAATGCTAAGGCCTACTAATTTATGTCGATTTAGATCGGCAAGGGAAGTTGGAGAGCTATAACGGCTAATATAGTTGGGGCTTGCATAAAATTTTAGCTCCAATTTAGTTAAAATCTCAATTTCAAAATTAGGATCTTGTGGAAAAATAAGACTGACTAATATATCAAAGTTATCTTTTAATAATTCAAATTCAACAGGACTAGTGATAAAAACTATATTAACTGTTATACCAGGGTATTGCTTAACGAATAAATTAATCTTACGAATAATAAAAGTTTGCGCAAGAGTAACTGATAGCCCGATGCGTAAAGTGCCGGTAAAGTTACTATTTTGAGATAAGCAAAATTCTTCTAATAATTCATTTAAACTTTTGACCTGATTGCTAAAGCGATTATATAATTCTTGCCCATTATCGGTAATATTTAAAGTGCGTGTACTACGATTAAATAATTTGAAGTTTAAATTTTGCTCCAAACTCTGAATCCGTTTGGTGATTGTGGATTGAGCTATACCTAGAGATTTAGCAGCACGACTAAAACTACCAATTTCCACTAGTTGGATAAACAAATAAATATCATCATACATATTAAACTGTTTGCCTTACCTTGTTTATGTTAAAAAAATTTCCATAGTTTAGGTTACTTATCTATTTTTGGAATTACACTTATTCAGATATTACTATAGCTTAGGATAGCGTACTCAATCTATAATAGCTTCTGGTATTTGGTAAACTAAAACAAATAATATCAATAGGTTATTATTGTGCACAACCTAATTAAATCTATGCGATAAAAGTTTAAACTACTATTCTAAAGATAGGTACTTTTTAACTATGATAAAACGATTTATTAGTGAAATTATTCAGGGTGCAAAACTTTTTGATGCAGAATCACATATTTTGATCACTAATCACCGGTTACAGCTAGTTTATATATCCACGCCTTTTTCCCAATTGCTAAGTCTTGAGGCTAAAGATTCAATTAAGAGCTGGAAGGATGCACCATTTGCTGTGGCAATGAATCAATTATATCTGATTTCCAAGCAATCGCAGCTGGAAAATCTAGAATTTGCTTACTTGGGAGAGTTTTCTATGGGGCAACCCGGAGTTGCTTATGGCAAAATGTCAGTACTAATTGATCCCAGAACCAGGTTATTAGTTGGCTATATGATCAGACTTCGTAAGCTTAATACAGTGTATAAAATTGATATGTTACCAAATGCGAAATTTAATTTGATTAAAGAATCGATATGCCATAAGTTGCAAACCATAATTAAGTTAACAAAAATTGAAGAAGAGATCCTTTTTTTTATTAGTCATGGACTAAGCCAAACTGAAATGGCCACAATATTAGAACAACTCTATCGTAACTCAATTAATTTAAATACACTTAAGTATCATTATAATCGATTACTCCAAAAATTTAAAGAAAATGATATTCTGCAGATTATAGCTAAGCTTCCCGAATTACATCACAAACGTTTTTTTCCTAAAAGTTTGATGACTAATTCCAGCTTTGTCTTACGTAAGTATTAATCATTTGTAAAGGGGGAATAGCCTTGAGCATTACACATTCACCGATTCTAAGACAGTATGTAGAATATCTTCAAAGTTTGCATAGTGGTGAGCCCTATGCGGTTTATGATAGTAATTTCAACCCGCTTATAGAGCATTGTTGTGAGGGCTACAAATTTTACCTTCCAGAGTTTAAACATATTGCTAATTTAGCTGAGATTATTGAATTCTTAAAACACCACCAACTTGAGATAAGTGAAACAGTTAAAGATGAAATAATTGGAGTTTTTGAGCTAAAACAAGGTTCACAGTTTAGTTTATTTAATTTGCGACCATTTGTGCATGCTGGAAAAGAGTGTGGGTATAGCCTTACTTTTAATGGTTACGTTATTGATTATCTGCCTGTGAGATTACTTAACAGTTTTTTACCGCCAACCATAAATTATGCAGCTGATTTTGATTTTACTAAGCGGCAGCAAGAAGTTGCCTTCTTATTCGCCTTAGGTAAAAACTATCGTGAAATTGCTGAATGTTTAACAAATATTTATAATAAAGATGTTTCTCATCATACGATTGGAAATATGGCAAGGAATATGCTATATAAAAAAGTACAAGTCTATAATAAAAGTAGTTTATTTTTCAGTATGATTAAGAATACAGGGAGCATTGTAGTACCAGAAATTATTGCAAGGCAGCTTTTAAGTATAAATTAGGTTTAACCCCGTATTTGGTACAATTTTAAGGCTTTTGCTCCTCCAAAGTTTGTTATTTTCTTTTAACTGAGCAAATAAGCTAAATTTTAAACACAGTATAAATTATAGATTTTAATAAGGAATATTTATTTATGAAAACAAAATTAGTCTTATTGACTCTTGGCTTTATAGCAAATATTTTTGCTGGAAGCCTTAACTCATATTCTAAGTTTAGTATCTATTCAACAAGTTCATGTAATAAGACGGACTGTATTGTTGATCTTACGATTAACTCAGATAATGTACATAAGATTACCAGGGTACCGGAAATTTTAAATCCTAATATAATGGTATTAAGTACTAGTTGTGGGGACTATAATTGTTTAGTTATGCTGAAGCTAGCTAAATCAGATACGGCATTAAAAATTTCTATGCCAGATTATAATGCAAGCCAAGTATTAACTTATAACTACGCAGTACCCAAAATGTTTAGCTAACAATTCTTAAAGCCTACTGCTATGTTCTCAATCTGCCATTAATTTTATTAGTGTTGAGAATTTTCCAACGTACATTAGTTTTGGATTAATCTTTGTTTTCTTATTTGCAAAAAATCAGATAGCTTTTTGCCCTTACATCAGGTACTCTAAAAAAATGAAACCTGGTATTGAAGCAAAAAACTTCCCATTTATTTTTTGAGTCAAAATGCGGAGTAATACTAGTATAATATACTTATAGTACTTGGCAATCTCTGCTAAAATATTGTAAAAATTTTTAAAAGGAAACTATTTTGAAAAGAATACTTGGCGTATGCTTGTGTATTTTAGCTGGTATAGCTAATGCCAATGAAACGATTACTGTTGCGGCAACCAAAATCCCGCAGGCTGAGATTCTTGAATTTGTAAAACCTAGCCTGGAAAAACAGGGGTATAATTTAAAAATTATTGTATACAATAACTATCAAGCGCAGCCCTTATTAAGTACGCCAGGTGCAGCTGGTTTTAATCCTAATGATGAGGTCTACTTTAAACATGCCGATGCAAATTTTTTTCAACATCAACCGTATCTAGATAACTATAATTTACTTCATAAAAAAGGAAAATTGGTAGCTGTTGCAAAAGTTTTCTCTGCTCCATTAGGGCTTTACGCTAACCCCGAAACTGAGGCTGACTTTATCCAATCGAAAAAAATTAGTGATTTATCTAAAGCAGTTGTTGGGATTCCTGATGATCAGGTGAATGACGCGCGTGCTTTACTATTTTTGCAAGATCAAGGTTTAATAAAATTAAAACCTAATAAACAGGGCTTCTATACCCGCCGCGATATTATCAAGAATCCCTATAATTTGAAGGTAGTCGAAGCAGATCCCTCAGTGCTTGCCGGTATGCTGAAAGCTAAGAAGTTGAATGTAGCCGTTATTAATTCCAGTATGGCGTATCAGTCAGACTTGGATGTAGCTAAGGAATCTGTATTCTTGGAAAAGTTAGATCCTCGCTATGTCAATATTGTTGCTGTTCGTCCTGAATTAGCCAGTTCACCAAAAATCAAAGCTCTGGTCCAGGCCCTTGAAAGCCCCGAAGTTAAAGAATTCATTGAAACCAAGTATAATGGAGCAATAGTTCCGGCCTTTTAACTTCTTGCTTAAAGCATATATTAATAAATTAAGGCTTGGGAGAAAACCAAGCCTTAATTTATTATATTCATATCCTTGTCCTAAGTGTAGAATGTTATTTTTCCCAACAGTGTTAGTTTTATGTGGTATTTTGTAATAATGCAATTAGCTCAGCGTGTTATTTAAGTCGCTTGATACCGGGTTCACTTCTTTAAAATTAGACTTTAAATTTTACATAATCTTTATTTCGAGGAACTTATTGCTGTTACTTATCCTCATAGTATAATCAATCTCTAGCAAATTCATGGGTTAATAACGAAAATCAATAAAGAAGCTCTGACAATATTCAAACAAAATAAAATTAATATAATAAGAATGTTTGCAATTGAGTATGAATTTGCTATTAATTTTTTCCACTAAAACCATATTAGGAAACTATAAAATTTGATTTATTAAGGGGTTAAAACTAATTTTTATGAATAAACAGAAAGTTTTACTATGCCTTGTGACTCCCGCTTTTATGTTATTTGGCTGTAGTAATGGGGGTAACTCTAGTAGCGTATCAAATATTAGCCGTGCTTATGTGACAAATGTTCAAGATAACACTATTTCTATTTGTAATATTGATGGAAATGGCAATTTAAGTAATTGCCAAAAAGATACGGCAGAAGGAAAATTATCTTCACCAGATGGTGTATTGATAAATAAAAATAATATTTTTATCGCTAATTTACTAACAAATTCAATTACCATTTGCGCTCTTAATACTAACGGTGGGCTAACAAACTGTATAAATAACCGCGAAGAGGGAATTATCTATAAACCATATGGACAAGCTATTTATAATTCCTATTATTACGTAACAAATTCAAATAATACGATCGCAATTTGTAAAATAGGTACAGACGGCAATTTATCAGCTTGTAAATTAGATAATGCCAATAATACTTTAAAGGTGCCAGGCGGAATAGCTATTTCAAATAATAAAGCTTTTATCACCAACATTCAAGATGGCTCAATTACAACCTGCCAGATTGGGAGAGCCGGGGAATTTACCAGTTGTAACGCTCAAAAATATGGTGAAGCAGCTAGCTTAAATGATATCTATATTAATTCATCAATGATCTATGCCACTAGTATAAGGAATAAATTAGTACAGATGTGCCCGCTTAGCAGTGATGCGATTATTGCAGCAAAATGTAAAGAGATAAAGCTTGGTTATAACGAATACTTTAAAATGCCAACAGGTATTTTTGTTCGAGGTAAGCATTTATATAGCGTAGATTTTGGCAGTGATTCAGTAATTAAATGCGATTTTGCTCCTAAGGATGGGTTAACTAACTGTAGCGTGGCAAATGCGAGTAATGGCTTTGTTAGTCCAACAGATATCGAAATATCAGAAGCAAATCAATAATAGCACGAACAGGAATACCAATTATGAAAAAAATTTTAGCGTTGCTGATATTACCATTAAGTTGGAATGTGTACGCAGGCACTAGTACTATAATTAATTTTATGAATATGACACCCTACACAGTTACAGTGTCCTTTCCTGCTGGTAGCGAGGACTGCTGGCATGATACCACAGATACTTCATCAATAAATAGTTACCTTAACTATTATATAAATAATTCAGTTTCTGATTCTGGCTATAGTGATTATTTGACTAATTTTAAAACCGGCTTTGGGATAAATGATTTGGGACAAATTAGTACAAGTGACATGATCGGCAGCATGACCTTAAATCCCTCTTTGAATGGCCAGCCGATCCAGATGGCATCATTCCGCGGAGAGCCTTCGGCAGCATTATTTGAAGGTTGTAAAGATGCGACTTCGACTCGTGGTTTTACGATTACCATACAGCAGCCGAATGGAAACAGTCTAACCAAGTATTATTACCTGCAGGATCCGCCAGGCAGCCAGTGGACCCTCACGCAACAGGATGGGGCCGGTAATATCCTTCAAACAATTACTTTAGGGGCTGGTGGGAAAACTAATGCCCTAGAAGTTGGTCTTACAGCCGGAACCGCTATAGTAACTATAGTTTCACTTGGTTCTGCTGGTGCCGAAGCGTTTGCTGCGCGGTCAATTATTTATGCTGGAGCAGAAGATGTGTTAAGGAGTAATGCAGCATACTTTGGCGATTTTCTATTATCTGGAGCGTTTAATGCCGGTAGATTGGAAGTTGTTTCTTTTGCAAAAGGGTACCTATTTAGAACTGCATTAAAACTAGCTATTAGTGGTGGATTAATTTATTATACTTCAGCCGATAGTCAACCAGGTTCGGGGCCAGATTATTCTCAATATATTGATTATTCTTCTCAACAAATACAAGGCTCTGGTTTAGTTATTCCCTCTGGAATGCCAGATGATCGTTCTATCTGCGTTTATCAGGGAAGTACGTTTGGCATAACCGAGTGTCATACTGTTGGCATTAATTTATCGATACTTCCTGATGGCTCAGTTGCATTTATCCCTTTACCATCCGTAGGATCTGGGGGGTAAATATAAGATAGAACAACGGCTTTATTCTAAAGCCGTTGTTCATTTTTGCTAGGCGCAAGTCCGAAATTATTAGGGTTTAAAAAATAGAGTAGACTTGCGTCAATCAGTTATGGTAAAAGATGCCGAAGGGGTATTTTGGCCACTCATATTGGTAGTATTTGGTACATAGGCGGTAGCAATTATTTTTGCATTTCCCGTGTTAGCTGGGGTTAGTACCACTGAGCAACTCACTGTACTTGATTGCGTAGTATTAGGAATATTACAGGTACTGCTACTTAAAGTAGCAATACTACTTGGTTCTGAACCATCTGAATTTACAACATAAAATGTTATAGTCGCAGGCCCATTCGGGTCGGTACCATTTGTAGCACCTGATAATGTGGCTGTTACTGTTGCAGTATTTTGTGCTCCGCCACTATTTAAACTAATGGTATTTGGATTAATACTTACGGATAATGTACCAGCACTACCAGGCTTCCAGCTTGAACCTGCATTACAGCCGGCTAAGCCAAAAGTTAATATTAAAGTAATAAATTTTATTTTCTTATTTACTTGCTTAAATGCCATATTCTTTCTCCTAATTAATTGATCCAATAATTTAACTTTAAATATTTGCTTATCCAAAGTATGTGTTTATGAAATTGTTTTAAATGTATTTCTCTAATCTCAATATCGGGCAGTTTTATCGCTACAGATAAATAAAGCACTTCCCCAGAATAAATTAGAACTGTTTAAACCGTTATTGTGCTTAAGATTGAATATGAAAGTGTCCAGTATTGAGTTAATTTAATTTTGTTGTCTGGCAAAATTCTAACAGCTATTGCAACAAGTGAAAATAAGCAATTATGCTGATTGACTACTACCAACTACTTGGTATTGAATCTCAATACCGGACACTATTATTGATATATAGTTAAAAGCATATTTTTTATTATTTGATTTATTAGGAAGGATGCTTAAATTTTTACTCAATATTACGAATATAAGACTTTGTAATTATTCATTGGCTATTTGTTGATGCCTCGCAAGTCTCAAACAATTCAACAAATTACGCCAATATCATAAACAAAATATAATATTCTCCCGCATTCGTTTAAATTAAGCATCCCCCATAATAGATCATTTAAAAATTAATTAATGCACATCGAAAGTGTCCGGTATTAAGGTATTGAATTAAGAATAGCTACATAACTTAGTAACAGAATACATAAGGTTTGGGCTAAAAAAATTTATACCTTAATTTAAGTGGAAATATTTATAGCAAGTCTTGTTAAAACAAGTTCATAATCTCATCTAAAATATTGAACAAATAGTTTAAGTAATAAATCTTCTACATTGATCTTTAATAATATTAACCGTAATTTGCAGGTAATCCGTTTTATAACAATTAATTATGGTACTTGATAATTTGAATAAATCACTTTAATGTCTATGTGCTGGGTTAACAACTTTGATTGGTGTATATCTATTAAAGCTATATCTTAAGGAAGATCCAATGATTAACTATCAAATTAATTTGAAGTCAAACTGACCTATTGCATTCTATAAATATTTTTGAAAAAATTTTATAGATAAAAGTAAAAAAAGCATTATGCTCGAAACCTAATTATTTTTGAAAGGAATGATTTTGAAACAAGATGTAATTAAGGTTGTTCAAAAAACATTTGCTAAATACTATGATGATTTCATTTATTTAGATCTTGTTGAAATACATATGTCAGGTAATGTTATTAGTGGAAAAATCAGGTATACAGGCGCAAAGTATATGAAAGTATACAATAAGATAATGCATAATATAGAAGCTATGTATATCTTTAATCAAGCGATGTATATTTTGGTTGCTGCTTATTTTCTTGAGCATGGAAAAATAACTCCGGATAATCCAGATGAAGCTTATCGCAAAATCGATGGAGTTGTTTTTAAAGATATGGAATTTAGTTTCAAACGGTCAATAACCGAGCACGATGATTTGGTATTCGAATGTAGGGCAGAGACATTTGAAGATCAAAAAGGACGATTATGTTTTGTAATAGATTTAGACCTAGCCGAAGGGGCTTTTAAAGTAAGCGGTACAATAGTTTGCCTTGAAAAAAGCGTCCATCTTGAAGGTATTTAATAATTTAACTGCCCTAAATCAAAATTAAATAAGATTTTTTTAGCAATTTTGACTCACTCTACAAAATACTGAAGAGTGAGTATACGGCAATTAGCAAAAAAGAAAAAATTATTTAACTTTTGTTACCACCGCGCTCTCGTTAAAGCGGTAACCGCCGCCCATGTCTTTATAAAGTGTAATTATTGCTTGCATTTGTGCTAGCTTCATTTCATTAACACTAATTTGTCCTTCATCCCAATTAATTTTGTCATTTAAGGTATCAGCATAAGCTTTTAATCCGTTTTTATACATACTAAAACTATAGTCATATTTTGTTTTAGCAACTAAATTGGCATTTTGCGTATGAGTATAACGCTCATTAGTTATCCGGTTAGTTGCTAGGTCATTGCTCACATCGCGAAGGGCTTTTCTAACCGTATCGATATAACTTATATAAGAATATTTTTCCGAACCTTTATATTGCTCTATATTACCGAATATTGAAGGGCTTAAGGTCCAATTGATAAATTCTGCTTGGAAATTTGAATATGAGCTATCAGGCATTCCAGGTAATCCGCCACTACTAACAACTGATGGGCCGAAAATTAATTGAAATGATGGTAGTAACTGGGTATAAGTTGCTGTTAAATTTTGTGCTACATATTTAAATTGCAAAGCGGCTACTTTAACATCAGGACGGTTGCCAACTACGGAAGCTGGAGTAGTAGTGAGATTGGCATATTTTGTTGCGGTTTGCGTAAAATCACTAGTAGGGTAGTTAGTGCCAGGGTTCTGATTTAATAAGTAGTTAATTGCATTGTGGCTTTTGAATACATTATTTTCGACTGACTTTAATTGACTTATGGTTTTTTCTATGGTTTCATCAATAGATAAGCCATCAGCAGCTGAAGCTAAGCCACCATCATGTTTTTTTTGTTGTAATATTTTCTTGGTTTGAAGGTCAGTTAAATATTGCTGGTAGAGCTTTAATTCTGCTTGTTGGGCAATTAAGGTATAGTAACTAATTGCAATATTTGCTATTAAATCTAATTTAGCTCCTTCTAGAGCTTTTTCTTTTGCCTCAAGTTTAAGCTTGGCTGATTTTTGTTGGGCTATCAACGAAAAGAAATTGATCGAATTATAGCCGGCAAAACCACCGTAAATCGTCTGTGGTTGTGGTAGCATTGGGTACATATTGACTACGCCAGCAAATGCATTTATCCCAGGTATCCAGCTAAGTTCCAGCGCTCGCAATTCGCCTTGGGCTTGTTGGATATTTGCTTCAGCTTGTGCAATTGATGTATTGGCTTTTAGTCCACTCTCAATAAGCTGGTTTAAATTTGGGTCTTTAAATTGCTGCCACCATGCGATATATGGTAAATTACTCTCAACAAGTTGGCCAGGCTCAGTAAACTTTTCTGGTAAATCAACTTTTGGGTCAGCTCGGTCCGGAGCTAATAGCGAGCAGCCACCAAGCGCAGCTAAAATGGTTAATAAGCTAAAAGATAAGAGTTTTTTACTCATATGTTAAACTTTTCCTATTTTATTAATTCTGCCAAATAGGCTAAATCTTCTTTAATCTCTTTGGTTAATTCTATTATTTTACTATCATTAGGTAAATGCATATTCAAATAGCGTAAGCTTACGATTTTTGAATGAATTTCTCTACTTGAGCTTAGCATTTGCTCTAATTTTTCAGAAAAAACCTTATTATTTCCCTCATATTTAGCATCGTTAGCTAAATTGGTTAATTTATCAATGTTTTGCAGAAGCATACTGTTTATCTTCAGCCCTTTTGCTGAACTATTCCGGGCGAGGGCGATTTGATAATATTTTTCTAAACTAGCATAAACCAATTTTTGAGTTTGCTGGTAACTTAAGAAGGATAAATTCTTTTTCTTAAACCAGATATTCTCAATTGCAATACAAACTCCAAAAACAATAAAGTTACAGATAAGTCTATCGCTAATGTAATAAGAGAGATTAAAAGTATCTGAATTACTCCATTCAACGCTAATATCGGCAAAGGTAGTAGTGAATATAACGATTCGATTGTAAGGTAATTGGCTAAAAAAAATCCATAAAATCATCCAAGAAGTAGTAACCATAATTAATAGGCGATAATCAAAATGGATAATATGCCACATGATAACAACCATTGCGATACCGACTAAAGTACCTTGAATCCTTAAATAGGCTTTTTTGAGTACAGTACTTGAGTTAAAACCGCCATAGATGGCACAAGATGCAGTAATCAGCCAGCTATTGTGTGGAATATGCATATACTGGTAGATGGCTTGAATAATCATTAGTACAATGACAATTTGGATGTACCTTTGGGTATATATATCTACATTTTTAAACATAGCTGGTTCCAAAGGGTTGCTAATTTGGCAAACGCACTAATTATATGCGGCGGCAGCTGCTGGTTTAATTCCTTGTCTATGTCAGTATTTATATTCTTAAATGCAGCATTGTTATATTTGCTAAATTGTTGGGTATGAAAGCTCAAGCTTTTATTACAGCTTATTCCCGCTTGCAATTCTTTGCAAGCCTCAGCCAATAGAAGATAACCGTTACTATTAAGAGTTACCACACTATTTCGTGAAGCAATAAGGTAGTTGCAAAGCTGTGATAGTAAAATATCTATTCTACGGGCGGGGAAGCCAAATTCCTTGTAGCCAAGCTCACGGGTAAAACTATTTAGGCGGATAAAATGTGTTAAGGGAGCCCCTGCCTGAATATGATTTTGGTGGGCCAATGCCCTAAAGCGCATCTCAAATTCGCCAAGTGCTAAATAGTATGCCCGTAGCCAAATACGGAAATAATAGATCCGGGGAAATATATTCATAAAGGCAAGGGCAAGTATAAGGTAAAATGAGATTAATACAACATAGTTGAGGTAAACATAGCCATTACCACCTACCTTTATTTTTACCATTGTGATACCAAGCATATTTACCATAGCTGCCATGCCAGCAAGCATAGGAATCTTGCGCGATAGCCAAAAAAGGCTACTCATGCCAAAACCGACCATTAAAACAGTATATAGGTTATATTCGCGTACTAAGTTGATTAAAATAGCGTAAATCATTCCGACAATACAGAAAGCAGCAACCATGTATTGGCGTTTGTTATAACTTATCATACTTGCCGAACCGATAAAGCCAAAAGACAAGATGGCTATCAGATCCTGCATATGGGGCGGGCTAAATATAAAATTTACCAAAAACAGGCAAACTAGTACTACTAAAGTCTGAAACGCATTAACTCGATACTGCCCATAGGGGTCTTGTCTATTTATAAATTCACTTAGTCTGGATATAAACATAAGCACTAGTTCCTGGATTAAGTGGATATTTGGGGTCAGGATCAATAACCTTGATGGATAACGGAACCCGTTGCGGAAGATTTAACCACTCATTATCGCTGGCAACAGTTTGTTGCTGCGTCCTGCTGTTAATTGTTTGGCGATCGGTTACCCATAAATTATTAACAATAACCCCATGAAATATTTTGTCGAAATAATACATGCGCATAACAATGATTGCTTTATCACCAGGGCGGACCTTACGAAGGTCAGTTTCATACATATTTGCTTGGATAAACCACTCGCCGGTATTCACTAGCGAAAATAATGCTTGGTGGGCGTTAACCGGTGTTCCAATTGCCAAATACATATTATCGATAACTCCATCTGCTCCTGCTTTAACTACGGTTTCTTCAAGATTTACTTCATCACTTGCTAATGAAGCTTTGGCTGCTTCAACTTTTTTCTCTTTTTGGACCAAGGCTTTCTCGTCCATTCGTAACTGGGTTTTAAGGGCATTTACTTGGCCGGTTAATGATTTAACAGTATACATTGCCTGCTTGATTTCTAATTCTGATACCGAGTTACTGACAGATGGGTTACTCTTAAGTTTATACTCATAGTTTGCCTTAGCCAAATTGGCTTCAGCTTCCTGCAAAGTTTGCTGATTTTTGGCTGTAGCTTGCCTTTGCTCATCACAAGCCGCAAGCGCTTCTTCATAATTTGCTTGGCTTTTTGCCACTGCCAGCTGATATGGTTTATCAAAAACTTTGAATAGAGGGGTACCTTTAGTAACCTTCTCCCCGTTTTTAACATAAATTTCGCTGACATAGCCTGATACATCAGCTGCAACAGTTTGATTGTTGGCAACTACAAATGCGTTATCTGTAAAAGGAAATAAATAGGAATATAAGTTAATAATACCAATTACAACAGCAATGATTACGATGATAGTAGGTAAGTTCAATTTATCTTTGCAAATATCAATAATTTTATTCATTAAATTCCTCGGGCGGTATTTTTTTGAATTTTGATTGTACCATTTTTAGGCTCACTCTCTCAATAAGATATGGTCTCTCATTGGAGATTTTGTCAAATTTAGCTTAGTTTTTGCAGTATTATCACTACAATTTAAACTTAATAGCAATAATTGCCCTAGTGAATCTCTTCAAGAGGGCTATCATGATGCAATTTTTTATTAGTTGACTGAATTGCTCGGGTATTTGGAGTATGCTATAATTCGACACTATAATATTAAAAATTAAGAGGTAGTTGTAAATGCCAAAAATTAAGGTATTGCCACATGAAGAAGTTTGTCCTGAAGGTGTTGAATTTGAAAGTGACTCAAATGCGAATTTATGCAAAGAGTTATTAGCTCATGGCGTAGAAATCGAGCATGCATGTGATATGGCATGCGCATGTACTACTTGCCATGTCGTAGTAAAAGATGGTTTTAATTCATTAAATGAGTTAAATGAAATTGAGGAAGACTTGCTTGATCGTGCTTGGGGGCTAACTTCAGTTTCTCGCTTATCCTGTCAAGTGCGTGTAGGGAATAAAGATTTATTAATCGAAATCCCTAAGTACACAATCAATCATGCCAAAGAAGGTTAGATGGAAATAGATTAATTTATAGTATATTGATTAAAGATTAATGGTAGTTTTCTATAGATTATTTAAGGTTAGGTTAAAAATAGGTGTATAGATATGGGAACACAGGTAAAGCACAGTAAATTCCTGTCTCACGATGAGACCGGGCATGAAGTTCATAGCGATTCAAGTCATAACAATATAGAGCATAATCATCGGCATCATCATGACCATGACCACGGTAGTCATGATCATAGTCATAATCATGCTGATATGATAAGAGAAACTAGCGGAAAAGTGTTATTTTGGTGTTTAATCGCAACCTTTACTTTTTCGCTAGTTGAAGGGGTTGGTGGATATTTAATCCATTCTATAGCTTTGCAGTCTGACGCGGTCCATATGATGACGGACGCAGCAGGGCTAATGATTGCTTACTTTGCGAACCTGATAAGCAAGCGGCCAGCGACAGTTCAACTAAGTTTTGGTTATGGCAAGGCTGAAGTTCTTGGAGCCTTGATAAATTGTATGTTTACAACTGTATTAACCATCTGGTTACTGTTTGAGGTTGTAAACCGCTTTATGAAGCCAGTTGAAGTGCATGGTGCCAGCTTATTCATAGTTGCTGCTATTGGATTTTTGGTTAATGGTATCATTGTTTGGGCACTTTCCAAAAACTCGCATTCACTAAATACTCGTGCAGCAATGGTCCATGCAATGGGTGATCTGCTAGGTTCATTGGTTGCAATTATAGCCGGTGCTATAATTTATTTCACTAATTGGTCATTAATTGATCCTCTTTTATCCTTAGTTGTTATCATTTTATTGATTGTTTCAAATTTTAAATTAATTAAAAAATCAGTAATTATTTTAATGGCTGGAGTTCCCGAACATTTAAACTATGAACAAGTAGGCAAGGATTTACTGGCTATTGAAGGAATTTTAGAAGTCCATGACTTGCACATTTGGTATATTTCAGCTAATAAAGCAGCTTTGGCTGCACATGTAGTTGCTTGCCGACCAGATAACTGGCCTGAAATACTTAAAAAATGTCAGAAAATGCTTTTAGATCTGCACCAAATTGATCATGTTACTTTACAATATGAATTTGATGACTGGAAATGTAAGGAATCAGGTTGCTGTCCTGAATAAGGATCATTAATAAAGTAGGGGGATTTATATCCCCCCTTTATTTAACCTTTTTGGAGCAAGGTTATAAAGTTATAAGGCGATTAACTAAGTATTTCTATCATTATCATGCGAATGCTGGCCCCCTTTGCGTCCTGCCTCACGCGCCTCTTCAGAGGTAAATTCATGCGCATTGCCACTCTCGTGGGCCGCTCTACCACCTTTGCTTGCTATTTCACGTTGTTTATCAGGATCCATTGCTGCGAAACCACGGTTTGAAGAATCTTTACTGCTGCGTGAATCTTGCGATTGGCTATTTGCATTATGCTGGTTTTTATTTTGAGTCATGATAATATCTCCTTGATTTTTAAAAAAGTAAGGTAGGTAAATATTTGCATTTCTCTAGCTTCCTTACTCACAAGTCAATACTTTAGCATGCTGCAACTACTTGAAAATCTTAAAGGTTAGGCTAAAATCTAAACCCTATTTTCAGGGTAAAAATTTCGTTTCCAACTTTGTAGCCCAAGATTTCAATATTTTAACCAAATTAGCAGTATTCTAACTTCTTTATTCTAGTTTGGTATGCACCAAATTTTGGGGCATACCAAGTGAGCTCATCTATTTTAGAATAGCTATCCAAAGTTCAAATTAAGTATTAAAGGGGCAAACTCATGAGAATATCAAGAATACTTACATTATTCCTCGCTTTAGCTTTATTTCCAGCAGTTTCTTGGGCTTCGCTAGGGGGCAGCGATGCGACAATTGATGCTGATGCAGCAAAATTAAACGCAACGATTGCAATAAAACAAGATTCCAACTATACTCAATACAATTTATCATTGCCCTCCAAAGTTCAAGTACGTGAATATGTTGCCAATAAAAAAGTATTTGCTGTAGTGTGGGAAGGTCCACATAATCCGAATATTCATCAGGTTTTAGGTAGTTATTTTAGCCGATTACAGGGGACCCCAACTTTTGCCGACCATGCCAGTGCCAAATTCATCCAACCTGATTTCGTTGCATCTGTAAGGGGATCTATAAATAACCATCATGGCAAAGCTTATTTGCCAGAAAATCTACCGTTTGGTGTAAATAGCAAGGAAATCCAATGAAAACACTGGGACGCACTTTATTTTTATCGGTAATTTTTAGCCTATCTGTCGCGGGCTGTAATGGTGGTGCGGCCAATAATAATTCAGGTCAATCTGCTACTAACAATACTGCAATTGCAAATGGCCAAAATTCTGCCAGCGGAACAGGACAGGGGTCTAGTGCTAATATATCTGGTAATTCTAATAGTAATAACAGTTTGCTTGGCACTGGCAATGTAGTGCCTTTAATAGTCGACCATGGCCCGTTACAGAATTCGCCAACCAATGTTTCTTATATTACGTTAACAGTTTGCATTCCTGGAAGTAATAGCTGTAAGACCATCGATCATATACTGGTGGATAGCGGTTCTTCTGGGCTACGCTTAATTTCCTCTACGTTAAACGGGCTAAATCTGCCTCTTGAACCGGGGCCAAATAATAGCCAACTGGATGAATGTATCCATTTCGGTTATGGTTATAACTGGGGTCCTGTAGCCTTAGCCGATATAAAAATAGCTGGTGAAACTGCACTACATACTCCGGTCCAAATCCTAGGTACTAATGGAACTGATTATGCTTCATTTGATGTTCCTTCAGACTGTTCAGATGATGCCGATGGTCCACTACAAAATACTGTTGCAACCTTCTTTGCAAATGGAATTATTGGTGTAAATAGTATTCCTTCTGATGCCAATAGTATTTTAGGACCTGATGGTGGCGCTAGATATTTTAGTTGTACTAGTAGCGGATGCAGTGATACTGTAATTGCCAATAGTAATCAAGTTGGCAATCCGGTTGCCAACTTCTCAAGCGACAATAATGGCGTGATTTTTAAATTGCCCGCGGTAGCCAATGGTGGACAAGGCACTTTAGCTGGTGAGCTGGTTTTTGGAATTAATACCAGATCAAATAATACCCTCAATACCGATATGTTATACCAGGGAGCAGAAGCTAACCTTGATACTTCAATTGATACAACATTTAATAATATTAATTATATTGAAAACTCGTTAGTTGATAGCGGGACTAGCACCTTGTCTTTTCCCGATGATAATATACCAACTTGCAATAATTCAAGCTTGGCTTATTTTTACTGCCCGGCAAGCACTCTAGAACTCCAAGGAATAATAGCCAGTGCAAATGGGCAAAATGCTAATCCTATGACTTTTGAAGTTGTAAATGCTGAAAATGCATTAGCTGATCCTGGTTTGGCAGCTATTCCCGGTATAGCTACCCAAAATACCAACCAGCAATTTATTTGGGGTTTGCCAACCTTTTACGGACATAATGTTTATGTTGCCATCGATGGCCAGCCAGTACCGGGTTCTATTGCGGGGCCTTTTGTAGCATATGGTGATTATCAGCTTTAAATGATTGTAGCCCTAGTTGTGGTATCTAATAATTTATTTAGGCAAATTTTTCAGAAAGTAGGGCTAATAATTCATTTTTTGTTTTAGTGTTGGTTTTAATTTTAATATTATCGATGTAATCTTGCACCGTGCGGAATGATATTCCAAGTCCTTCCGCAATTTGTTTTGCGGTACAGCCTTTTAACAAGAATGGCAAGCATTCGATTTCCCGATTGGTGAACTTGTATTGATATACTTCTGCCAAAAAACTGAATTTATCTATATAGTTTATAGATGGGAACTGCAATTTATTATCTAGCCAGTCATATGCCTTAGTTTTATGTTGATAGAGTCGTGTAAATAGTTCTTTACCCGCTATTCTAAAATTTTGGATAAATTTTTCGAGTAATTGGAAATTACTCAAATATTTATTGATAACTCTACTATCACTAATAGTGGTGCCTAAAAAGAAGAATTCATAACCATCTACATCTGGTTCAACAATAGTAATCCCGTGATTAATGCCAAACCTAGATGCTTCATGTAAAATGCCGCTGTGAGTATCAATATTGCTCCAAATAATCCTGCTTTGGCTATAATTGAAAAATGGCAACTCAAAGATACTCTGTAAATATAATCTCTCCGATAGATAATGTTTATACCAATCTGGCTTATTAGTCAAGCGGATTTGATATTTATCGTCAAATGTTTTATGGTAGTTGAAGCTGTCTAGTGCAAAGCTGCTTCGTATAGGTTTAATTAAATCTTCAATCTCTTGAATTGAATTAAAAAATATATGGTTTGTATAGTCTAATTCAGACCAACTATTTATTGATTGCATTGTCCTATCCATTACCGTATTCGCTACGGATATTAAAATATAAGTGATTAATATAAAATTATGTAAATAGCGACCTTAGTACCACAATGCCAGATAACTTATATAAACTTATTGAGTTGTCAAATATTGAAGCGCCGCATTTAACTAAAATAATATTATAAATTGAATAGGATTAATTATGGATAAATTGCAACGAGGATTAGCAAAATTAAAAGAAATCGACGGTGAAGCTGGTGAAGCAGTAATTCAGGCACTCCAAGAAATTTCGCCAGATATGGCAAGATTAACAATTGAATTTGGTTTTGGCGAAATTTATTCACGCCCGGGCTTAGATTTAAGGTCGCGTGAAATAGCAACAGTTGCCGCGTTAACAGCCCTCGGTAACGCAATCCCGCAACTTAAAGTGCATATAAAAGCTGCATTAAATGTAGGCTGCACCAAGGATGAAATAATTGAAATTATAATTCAAATGGCAGTCTATGCTGGCTTTCCCGCTGCATTAAATGCAATGTTTGCAGCTAAAGAGGTATTTAGTGGACTGGATATCGCCTCTAATCAAATCTAATAAATAGGTATAAATACACCCAAATTGGAATCAGGCATCCCGGCTAAAAGTTGTGAAACCTAGCGTATTCAACGGACGCAGCTTTTCGCCAAAAAGTCAAACTTAGCCGCTAAAGCATTTTATTAAAGAACCTTCCCCTTTTTCATATCATTTTTCAAAAAAAAAATCAACTGTCAAAATAGACCATTGTTAATTAGTTGCATGGTAATTATAATCTTCGCCTTAATAACAGGTGATACTCATCATAAACAAATTAAATACAAATACTTAATAGAAATAAGTTATTCAGAGAAAAATAAGGTGATTTAAATATGACAGCAAGAAATCAAATCTTAAATAAGATATTCCTATTTATTGCTGCAGCCATGCTCTTAAGCTCGTGTAATAATATGGGTGCCAGCGGAGCTAGCTCGCAAGAACCTATAAATAGTGCTAAATCCAGTTTAAAATCAAAATTTATCGATAATCCGGATTCAGATAACCTTCTGCGTTGCTTAAGTGGTGAGGTTAAAGAAACTCATCATGAATGTCTTGTTAGCACCATGAGGTATGAAGACTGTATGCGGACTGAGCTCACAATTAAGAATAACTGTGACAGGGCTATAGGCCTGGCAAAGGTTAATGTATTTTTTTCTTTTTTTTACAAAAATGGCCAGCCTTTAGAATATCAAAGTTACCCTTGGGGATATTCAACCTTGAGTATGACTTACGAAATTAATCAGCACGGGAAATTTGTTGGGGAATTTGCTGGTACAAAACCTTTGATCGCGGCATATTCAACGGCAACATTCTCGGTGGCAAAAAGCCGCATAGGCACTACTGCTAATTATGATACGGATCTAGCCAATAAAACCTTAAAGTTCGTCAGCCAAGGCCCCAGCTTTAAGTTTGTAGAGAGCTTGCCGGCTGAAAGAGCTACATCTATGAACTCTTTTCATAATGTGCCGGTTGATATTGCCTTTGGCCTTTATAGCACTATGATTACTAATTTCTCAGCTTTGGATATGGAGAGCGGATTTGTTACTTCAGAATTGCTAGCTCCATTTGAATATTACGACTTTAACAAGGAAAAAGACTGCCGCTTTAAAGCGCTTAAATCAGGGGAGAGTTGCTACTTAATTATGAAGTATGCTCCTACTAAAATTGAGCATGGTGATGTTTCAATAACTATTTCTAGTTCTGTTGCCGGTTTTAACTATGAGTCAAATATTAGTACCCAATTTAGTAGCCGCTATAAGCCACATTAAATTAGCCTAATTTTATTTTAAGAGACGGAAAAGGTATAGGCTACTACTGTTCATTAAGTAAAATTTTTATTTTAGAATCACCAAAATGAAAGCTTAAATAACCTTATATATTCGTATTTAATCCTGTATTGGCTAGGTATTACGAGTGATATAATTTATTCCATTAATTAATTAGCGAAATCATTTAGGAGATAAATAATGCCGGCTTTAACAGATGCAATTGCATTAAGGGTTCCTGGTGAGCTTAAAGATAAAATAGATAATTATGCTAAAGCAGCTCGGCTTAAACGATCAGAATTTCTTTTAGAGGTAATTGTTAAAGCTCTAGATATAATAAAGGTTCAAGTTGAGCAGGTTGGAATCGGCCTCGCGGAAGCAGATGGTGGGGAGTTTGCATCGCAAGAGGAGTTGGCAAGTATAAAAAATAAATGGAATGCATTGTGAAATATTCAATTAAATTGACTAAACGCTCACTAAGAAATCTAGATGAAGTTGCTTCTTATTATGAAAAATTAGAGCGTGGGCTTGGTATCAAATTTGCTCAATATTTTTTTAAACAGATAAATGTATTATGTTCTCTTCCTAACTTAGGTAAATTTGGCAAAGTTGATGGAACACGTGAGTTATTATTTCAAGAGTTCCCATATTTGGTGGTATACCGTATAATTGATAATTGTGTGCAAATTATATCTCTAATACATCAATATAATTATTCGATAGTTAAAGAAGCAAGCGGTTTTTCACTAAAGGCTAACCACCTTAAAGTTAATTAGTTCACTCAATAACTATCTAGATTTCCGGAAGGTTAAATTTATTCTTCTGGGGCCTAGCAACGGGTGAGAGCTTTCTTTTATTGTCTGTATTCCATGATAGGCAAGTCGTGCTTGTCCACCCCAAACAATAACATCTCCATGAACTAACTCGACTTTAATTAAACGGTCGCTGCGTTTAATCCCGCCAAAGATAAATGTTGCATCTATTCCCAACGATAATGAAACAATAGGTGCAGCTAAATCTTTTTCGTCCCTGTCTTGGTGTAAAGAAAGCTTATTGCCGGCAATATATTGATTAATCAAACAAGCATCAGGGCAAAAGTTTTGAAACCCTGCTTCAAGTGCTGCTTTTTGGGCTAGATCTTCAAAAATTTTTGGCATTTGCGGCCATTTTTTGCCGGATATAGGATCAATTTTGGAATAGCGATAGCCATTTAAGTCTGAGATCCAGCCATATTCACCGCAATTAGTCATTTGTACTGACATTTGGTAACCTCCAGGCGTTTTCATTTGCCTAAGAGGTGCTAATGAAATTATCTGAGCTACCTCTGTCAAGATATCAGAGTCCATGTCTAATGCGTAACCTGGAAGTAATACTGCAGCCCGGGTTATCTCGATATAAGCTGGTTTCTCTTCAAACAAGCTTAATTGAGGAGCTGATCCGGTAATAATTGTTTCTCGTGGCATATTGATTTCACTTAATAATATTCTTTAAGTGCTGTAAATTTTGCTTTGAATTTCTCTTTTAAGAAGAATTTTTTTGCGCTCAATTCCCCAACGAAATCCAGCATACTCACCATTGGTTCGGATAACCCGATGGCACGGAATAACCAATGCTAGAATATTGCTAGCTATAGCTTTGGCGACTGCTCGCGCACCATTTTTAAGGCCTAAACTTTCTGCAATGCATTTATAGGTAGTTGTTTCACCTTTTGGTATATTCATAACTATTTGCCAAACTTGTTTTTGAAATATTGTACCACGGATATCTAGTTCTAGGCAAAGCTCGCTGGTGTTTCCTTCCAGAAGATTAAGAATTTGCCTAGTTTCTTTGGAAATTGGATTTGCATCAGACTCTTCAAGATTTGCATTAGGAAATATTTTTTGGATTTCCATAACTAGTTGTTCCCTATTTTCTGAGATTAAAACTGCGCATAGGCCTTTATTGCTTTTTGCTAGCAAAGCCTTACCCAAGGAGCACTCAGCAATAATATAATTAATTGTTTCTTGCTTGATATTTTTTATATCTGTTTCCATTCTAGCCTCCAGGCAACTATTTCTCAATACCGGACACTTTTTATGTGCATTAATTAATTGTTAAATGATTTATTAGGAGCGGGATGCTTAATTTATACGAATGCGGGAGAATATTAGACTTTGTTTATGATATTGGCGTAATTTGTTGAATTGTTTGAGTCTCGCGAGGCATCAGCAAATAGCCAATGAATAATTACAAAGTCGTATATTCGTAATATTGAGTAAAAATTTAAGCATCCTTCCTAATATATCAAATAATAAAAAATATGCTTTTTAATTATACATCAATAATAGTGTTCGGTATTAAGCAACTAATTTTTCCAGAATATATCTTAACTTAATCAATCATTAATCGCTAGCTATTTCCGGACATCAATACTGTAGTTCTAAAAATTTAATGGAAATTTGCAGATTGATGTCCGAATTCGGCTAACATAATAGTTTAGTTTAAACGTATAATTGGAGTATGAAAACAGATAATCTTATTTATTATAATGCGTATAAAGCTCGTGACAGCCGGTTTGATGGTATATTTTATATCGGGGTAACTTCCACAGGCATATACTGTCGACCGATTTGTCAAGCGAGAACTCCTAAAATCGAAAACTGTAAGTTTTTCCCTACCCATGAAGAGGCTGAAAAGGCGGGATTTCGGCCATGCTTGCGCTGCCGCCCTGAAATCGCGCCAGTAGCTAATTCATATACTAAAAGCACTTATCTGGCTAATTTACTAATAAAGCACTCCATTTTGGGCACAGGGAAGGGTAAATTTAACTTAGAAAAGTTTGCCGGACAAATTGGGATTAGCTCGCGCCAAGTCCGACGGATTATTTATAGCCAATTTGGCGTTTCTCCACTTGAAATGATAAATACACGTCGTCTTTTATTGGCAAAGCAGTTATTAACTGAAACTTCATTATCTATTATTGATATAGCATTTGCAAGCGGGTTTGCCAGCTTACGTCGCTTTAATGACGCTTTTAATCAATATTATAAATTATCTCCATCTAAACTTCGTCAACAAGCGAAAAATAAAGTAAGAAAAGGTGCTGAAGATTTTGATGCTATCATTTTGAAGTTGGCTTATCGACCCCCTTATAATTTTAGTGGTATCTTGAAATTTTTAGAACTTAGAGCAATAAAAGGGGTTGAGCAGGTAGATGAAACATCATATTTGCGAACTGTCAATATCGGCAATAAAAGCGGCTGGTTGAGAGTCAGCAATGACCCATTGTCTAACACAGTTAATTTAGAAATCAGCTATTCGTTGGCGCCTCTAATAGCCGACCTACTTAATCAAGTTCGCCACTTATTCGATCTTGGAGCTAGACCTGATTTAATTGCTGAACATTTAAGTAAAGATCCTAACTTAGCTATAGAGGTAACTAAAAATCCAGGGCTTCGTGTACCAGGAGCCTTTGATGGGTTTGAACTTGCTGTGCGCGCGATTTTGGGGCAGCAAGTATCGGTAAAGACTGCAACTACTCTTGTTAGTAGGTTTGTGGCTAGATTTGGCGAGCCTATCATTACTCCGTTTAAAGACTTAAACTATCTATTTCCCAATGTTGGTATTGTTAGCCAACTGAGTGAAGCGGAAATCTCCAAATTAGGGATAATCCCAAGCCGTGCAAGAAGTATAATTAAATTAGCCCAAGAAATCGAAGTAAAGCAAATCCAGCTAATAACTGGCGCTGATCCAGAAGCTATAATTAAACTATTGGTAGCTATTCCCGGAATTGGAAACTGGACCGCAAACTATATTGTTATGCGTGCGCTTGGTTATCCTGATGTGTTTTTGTCTGTAGATTTAGTGCTAAGAAAGCGCTTGGGAACAGTGACAGCTAAAGAGGCCGAAGAAATAGCATATTCCTGGCGTCCTTGGCGTAGTTATGCGGTTTTGTATTTATGGCAAAAGGAGGCTTAACTGCTTATAAATAGGAGATGGCATGATGATGTGTTGGGGTCGCGGAATTACAGAGAACTCTGCTAAACTTTGAGATGTAAATTTCGATGTTTAGCAGAGTAAATAGGTATCAGGCTGCATGTTTTTCTGAGGCATAGACCTCGTTTAGGAGATTAGTCTCTTTTCAACCTGTTACCGAATCGCCAATCTGTGACTTGCATCACGTATAGGAGAATGGCTGTAAGCCGTATTTTACTTTACTCTGCAAAGCTAAGCAAGCAATATTTTTAGCGAGTAAAGTATGCGTTACATAGGTTTAGACTTACAACTAATCAAATGACAATATGTTATTTGGAAAATGGAGAATATAGCTACGAGGTTCTGGCAGTGACAGAAATTGACACATTCAAAGCAAAGCTGCTGCCGACAGATAAATTAGCTATAGAAGCAACCGGCAATAGTAATTATGTATATCGCCATTGTGTAGAACTGGTATCAGAGCTAGTGGTTGTAAATACAGTACAGTTTAAGGTAATTACCAAGTCGTGTAAAAAGACAGATAAGAACGATGCCAAGTTATTAGCGGAGTTCTTAAGTAAAGATATGTTACCTAAGTCAAGAGTAAAAGAAGTTCTTGAAGATAGGCTGCATAGTTTGGTAGACAGCCGTAATAAGTTTATTGAGTTACGGACCCAGTTAAAGAACAAGGTTCACAACTTGTTGAATCGTTGTGGAATAAAGATTAAGAAAACGAGCTTATCTAGTCAGAAGGGGCTAAACAAAGCCCTAGGCTATGAAGTTGATGAACTTGTTCAATTTGAGTTAGAGCAGATCATAGCCGAAGTTAAAGCCCTGAATGAGCGAATTGATCAATTTGACGAGAAGATTGCTGAGTTTGGAAGTAAGTTGCCAGGCTTTGATAATGTAACAAGTATTAAAGGAATTGGCATAAATACAGCCGTTACTTTATTAAGTGCAATTGGTGATATCAATGACTTTGCGGATGAAAAGAAGTTGGCGGCCTACTTTGGCTTAGTCCCCCGGGTAAACAATTCGAATGAAACGGTAAGTCATGGACGAATAACCAAGCGTGGAGACAAGCTAGTCAGGAAATCTTTGTTGCAGTGCGCATTAATTGCAATTAAGTATAACAAGAAATTATTAGGATTTTATGACAAGATAAAGACTAGGCGAGGCTTTGCAAAAGCCATAATAGCGACGGCGAGAAAATTGTTAACAATAATTTATTATACATTAAAGAATGGCTGGTATTTTACGGACTTTGTAAAGAATATCCGAGAAATACGGCCAATAGGGAAGAGAGTTATAGGTGTTATTTAATTTAAATTTTAGAATTGAATTAGATAGTTAAATTTAATTAGGTGTGTTTAGTTGGTAAAGTAACTTGACACATCATCATAGGAGATTCATAACTTTTAAATTAAAGGATAAAAAATTTGCTTTGAGTTAACCAGATTTTCTACTTTTTGACGACGAATACATGTGGTAACAAAATCATTAAATACTTTATAGCGTAAATCATCTGCACTGATATTACGTAGCATATAAAGGGGCAAATATCCTAAGTGATAGCCAGGGAATAGTCGTATTAGCTCTCCACTTTCTAGTTCCTCCCGTATACTTTCTTCTGGCAAACCGCCAATTAGAGGACTTGTCCTGATAATTTTATTTACTTCGAGAAATGAGTTCATATTTATGTTGAATCTATGTGCTATCTCAATATATTCATCAGAAGTTTCAGAAAAGATTTTGACCGTGCTATCCATTTGGGGAGGCCTACCGAGCTTGCCTATCGCCATGTATGGACCTACTTGACTAAAATCCGTTATTTCTCCATATTTTTCAACAAATATTTTTGAGCAGACAGGTACGATTTTTAGCGTATGAATTTGTCGAATTTTCTGCGTTGCTTGCTGAGGTAGATAGCCAATAATTGCAATATCATAATCGTCGCGATTCATGTTAACTGGTTCGAAAGAATAATATAAATTAAGCTCTAATTTTGGATGTTGGGTAATTAGTTCATAAAAATAAGGTGTGAATAAATGCTGTGAAAGAGATATCGGTAATAGTATATTGAGTTTTCCTGTAACTTCCTTATTTGATTCAAATAATGGGTTGATAAGCTCCATTAACTCTTGTTCACGTTCTTTGAAGTTCTCATAAAGGATTTTACCTTTTTCGGTAAGCGCCAGATTACGTGAATCACGTTTAATTAACTTTACACCTAAACGTTCTTCCAATAATTGAACCCTTCTAGAAACTGTTGACTGGGCAATATTCAGTTTTTTTGCCAAATTGGCAAAAGAACCGTAGTTGACAAGCTTAACCACTAAAAGAATGTCATCAATCATTTTGGGTTCCTCCTATTAAGAGAAATTTACTGTAATCAATTTTATTATAGCACTTTGTCAAAGGGCTGTTCAAATTTTGTTTTTTTTAGAACTAGCTTTAATTAACTTTTGTCAAGCACCTGTAGCCTTGAGCGAATATAACTATTAACAAATTATTATTTAGCAAAATTCGAAAATTTAGGAAAAACTATGTTAATCAATATAGATTAAATTTAATTATAATAGCAGCTAGTTATTTTTTCATAATTCATTACCAGTCACTTCGTTAGATCGGGGTAATAGAGTGGACTAATCAAATAAGCTAAACCCGAATTGACGTTAATACGTAAATTAAGATTCAGTGGGAGCAATACAATGTCGTTTTCAAGTATAAGTATACCTTTTTTCAAAAAATCTGATTATAATAAAGTTGTTAATCCTGATTCAAGCAAGATTTATAATTTGATAAAGAAAAACGAAAATATAAATTATATATGTAAAATATTAGCTAGTGACAACCTTCTAGAAAACGAAGCTATAATTAATAATGCGATTAGTACCGCAGAAGGATTAATTGATAAGATCACTCAAGTATCAGATTTTAGAAGTATTGATTTTTCGAGGCTTGATTTGATTCATAAAACTATTCTCAAGGAAAATTGTAAACTTAAATTAAGTGAAACACAAGATATTCTCCGCCTTTGCTATTCATTAGAAAATAAAGGCGGAGAAGAATTTCAACAGTATATTAAACTAATGACAATTACAGTCGAAGCTTACTTTATGATTAACTTTGATAAGAAAGATAGGCAAGCGGTATTAGACTATTTGCAAGGCCAGCTAGCTGAAATAGATGGCACTAAACCTTTTTTGCATAAAGCAATTGATTTTCTGTATGAATCTTTCTCCGAAGTAAGGCTTTATACAATTTCTGAAAAGATGTGGACTAAGCAAAGCTCAAATATTGTTAAAAGTTTTTTTGTTGTGTTGGCATTTATCGGCAGCTCGGTATTTGCTACACTTTCCTCCGGCTCCTTATTTTTGTTTCAGTATTACGTGGATAAAGAGCAAGAAAAAGATGCTTTTCGAAGACTAAATTTACTTTACAATAATAACCCTGCCCTCAATGCTAAAGAGGGGTAGCATTAATTATAACTAATGTTATTCGCTCTTAATAACTTTAATGAATTTGATAGACTATATTAAATTTCATTTAGCTGTGTAACATTAGTTATATGACTTGAATTAACGGATATTGATATACTTATGTACCTGGGCGCTTAATCGCCAATTGTTGGCAAGGGCTTCTTCGATACAGAGTTTAGTCGGGTTTTCTTTGCATGAAAGAGGCTGGAGCCAAATCAACTTAGTAGTTACCTGATTGGTTTGTAATAATTCTTTTAGTTTGTCAATATCCTGTTTTTTCCCTACCGGCATTTTGATTTCATTGGCCCGCGTAACATTTTTAGGCAAAATTTGTTTATTGCCAGGCATGTCTATTTTGGGTGAGAGGGTTACCCAAGTTGAATTAGTTATTCTTAATGGTTCTGTCCCGCTAGTTTCTATCTGTACCGTATAGCCATTACTTTCGATTTTAGTAATTAACTTAGTCAAATCAAACATGGCTGGCTCGCCGCCGGTAAATACTATATGGCGGCAAGCAGAATATTTAGCAATTTCAGCTAAAATTTCTTCTTCGCTAAAGTATGCCCAGCTTTGTTGATCGGTCAGCTTTTGCGCTATCTGAATACTAGTTACTTGCGTTTTTGGGTCAAGTTCCCAAGTGTGCTTGGTGTCACAAAAAGCGCAGCCGACCTGGCAGCCTTGCAGGCGGATGAAAACGGACGGTAAACCGACAAAATTGGCTTCACCCTGTAAGGTATAAAAGATTTCATTAATTGGATATTGCATAACTGGCACTACATTTAGAGGTTTCTTCAAGATTAACTTCGCTAAGTCTTATTGGTAGACCGGCTAAAAGTTGCGGGCCGATATCCTCTACCAAATGTTTAGCAAGATTTTCGGCTGTCGGGTTATATGGAATCGTAACCACGGTTGGATCTATGGCCCGAATACTTTCTAACCACGGGTCTTGCTGCCATAATATTAATTTATGATCCCAGTTATCATCAAGCCATTTACAAATTAGGTTTTTTATAACTGAAAAATCAATTACTCGCCCAAGTTCATCTAATTCAGTGCTCTCGCATTTAAGGTGGAAAATATATGAATGCCCATGCAAGTTTTTGCATTTGCCTTCATGCTGGCACACTCTATGACCGCAATGAATTTCATGTTTACGGACAACCTGATATTTTCCCATATTACACCTCATAAATGGTTGGGTCAACAATACCGGCTTCAATAAACGCTTGCCGGCGCTGGCGACACGTTCCGCATTCGCCACAATGGATTTCGCGACCATCATAACAGCTCCAAGTCTGCTCAAACGGCACAGCTAGTGAAGCGCCAGTTCGAATTATATCAGTCTTGCTATAACTTATAAACGGAGCTACAAGTTGTAAGTCTTCATGGCGGCTATCAATTGTACCTAATCTAAGTGCAAGGTTTAATGCATTAAAATAATCTGGCCTACAGTCTGCATATACATAATTATCACCTTTATGCGGGCCAAATGCGACCAGTTCGGCGTTTTCTGAGCACGCAATTGTCCAGGCAAGTGACAGCATCATCGTATTACGGTTTGGCACAACTGTAACTAGCATATTTTCGCGGGCATAGTCTTGTTTCGGGTTAGTTAAATTCTGATTGACCAAGCTTGAACTTTGCAGATACTGGTTCATAAATGCTAAATTAATTATATGGTGGGTAGCATTAAGGTTTTTGGCTATTTGTGCTGCACTATCTAGTTCTTTAACGTGTTTTTGCCCATAGTTAAATGAAACGCAAATTAGAGCATAGCCTTGGCCTGCCAGATAATAAGCTAAAGTTGAGCTATCAAGGCCTCCAGATAAAATAATTACTGCTTTTTTGGTCATTTTTTACTGCCTTACTAATCGGGTATTGGTGAAAGTTAAATTTTCTTCGGTAGAGCGAATTGGATTAATATCAACTCCGCCGCGGCGGGTAAACCTGGCGCTAACCGTTAATTTAGCAGGGTTACAGTTTTTTAAAATGTCATTAAAAATTCGTTCTACACACTGCTCATGAAATTCGTTATGGTTGCGGAAAGAAATTATATATTTTAACAAGCAAGCATGATCAATAGCTGGTCCGGTATAATCAATCATGACTGTTGCCCAATCTGGTTGGTGAGTGACTAGACAATTAGATTTTAGTAAATTAGAATAAAGACTCTCGGAAACCATTTTACCCGGATTAGCCTTTAAAAGCTCCGGATTAACACAATATTCATTAACCTCAATATCTAAATCATCAATCGATATGCCTTGGGGTTTTGCTATATTTAATTGTGCGGTATCGAGCTCTAGTAGCTCAACTTTAACATCGCTCATGGTATTATGTGCCAAATCTTTTTCGATTATTGCAGCCAGTTCTTCTTTAGAAGCTAGCTTATAATTGTTAAAGCTATTAAAATATAATTTCATTGACTTTGATTCAATAATATTCTGGCTTGTTGCGGGAATAACGATTATTGCTATCGCAACTTGCGGCTTGCCTTTAGCGTTTAGCCATGATACTTCATAATGGTTCCAAATATCAACGCCGGAAAAAGGAAGGCTATCTTCACTAATTCCTATTTCGTCACGTTTAAGTTTGCGGGGAATAGGGTATAATAATTCTGGAGTATAGGTACTTATATATTCAGCTTTTTTCCCTAATTGTGAGCTTTCTGGTATCATGATTTCGGCTCCTTGATTAATTCTAAGAATTCGCGTTTCATATCGCTGCTGGCAAATTTACCACCAAATTGATAAGTTACATTTTCAACATTATGGTCAGTCACACCGCGCATGGTAATACAGTGATGGGTAGCTTTGATTAACACGGCAACATCCTCTGTGCCAAGCACATACTGGAGAGCATGGAATATTTGCAAAGTAGCGCGTTCTTGGACTTGTGGTCTTCTTGCGAAGAAATCGACAACTCGATTAAGCTTGCTAAGGCCGATTACCTGTTTACCTGGCATATAAGCAATAAAAGCTTCACCGCTAATTGTAACTAAATGATGCTCACACGTTGATTTAAATGATATGTTTTTGGCAATTACCGGTTCATGGTAGCCATACTTATTGTGGTTAAAAGTAATCTTGGGGAAATTATCGTAATTTAGCCCGTAAAATAACTCATTTATAAAAAAATTAGCTACTCTTTGGGGCGTTTTGGCCATAGAGTCATCACTTAGTGAAATTCCGAGGCCGTTTATTAACTGGCTAAGGCTTGCGGTAATTAACTCATCATTCATTGGTGCTTGAATTGGGTTGTCTATGCCTAAGCTGATTAATAATTTTGCGATCTTCTGGCCCAAGATAGGGTCTTTATCATAATTATTCATTAAAAAACCTTTATATTTTATAAAGTTAAGCTAACTTTAAACGACTATACTTGATTACTGGAATACTGATTAATACCATCCATAATTTACCGATTATTTGTCCAACAATAAACTGGTAGCTGTGGAAGGCTAAATGTAAAAATATTACCGAGTCAATAATTAAACCAATTATTGCTGAAAATAAAATAGCAATAATCAGGTTATATCTTTGCAAAATACTATACACTACGGTATCTGCCATTTCAGATAGAAAATAAGCGCTACACCCTGCAATCGCAAGGGTAGGGTTTACATATTTATAACTAAGCAAAGTACCTAATACTACTGCGAAAATGGCTAAGTACAATCCGCCTAGGCGTTGTAAAATATCTCGTAGCACAAAGGCAAGGCCAGCAAATAAAACACCGGATGGTGCATAGATAATAGGCATAAACCATACCGGGATTACACATGGCTGATTTATTGGGCAGCTTGTTCCGATATGGAGCAAGGTATAGTTGGCTGCCGGGATCATGCTTAAAAAAAGTATAAAGAAAAATGTTGTAATAAGCTCTTTACTAATTCTCATAATTTTTTCTATAAAAAATACCCAATTAATCTTATTAAATATACTCAATTAAAAAAACTATTTTCAAGTTACTTCATATTTTAAGGAATTTAATGAAATAAGCTAAAATCTAAGGGAATGAGTATAATTTCTAAGGAGTGGGAAAGGAAGAGTAGGGCATAATTGTACCTAACACCATTCTAAATTGCAAATTTTTTCAAAATGTTGCCTGCTAAGGTTTGGGTTTAAAATCTAAACTAATTTAAGGTGTTATATGTTAAAGGTTTTATATATAATAACGCGAAGGTACATTTTAAGAGAATTAATACCGGACACTTTTATTTATATATATAAATGCATATTTTTATAATATATTAGGAAGGATGCTTAAATTTTACTCAATATTACGAATATAAGTCTTTGTATTTATTCATTGGCTATTTGTTGAAAACTCGCGAGACTCAAACAGTTCAACAAATAACGCCAATTGCATAAACAAAGTCTAATATTCTCCATAATTCGCAAAAATTTATGCATCCTTCCTAATAAATTAATTAAGAATTAATTAAATGTTCGAAATATCAGATTTAAAAGTTTCCGATGTTGAGCTTAAGAAATCTTAAGATTCAATTGACTCATACTAAATAGTCAATTTAAAAAATTGTAAACTCGTGTGTATATATTGGAGGAATATAACTATGCCAAGGATTATTCAGTTAAGTGATATTCATTTTTCAAAGGGTAATCAGCCTTTATTTAATCAAGTTGATGCTAAAGCTAATTTTATGAAGCTTATACCAGAAATTTCCAAGTTACAGCCGGATTTACTTTTTTTGACTGGCGATTTATCGCAAGATGGTTCAATTGAATCTTATCGGGAACTCCAAACTGAGTTAGCTAAATTAAATTATCCTAAATACCTTATACCCGGCAACCATGATAATAAAGAAAACTTCAATTATCTGTTAGCTAGCGTAAATAATTATCAGGTTGAATATATCGATATTGCAGGAATACGCTTTATTTTTGTTGATAGCTGCGTTGAAAATTCAAGTTCAGGTTTTATTAGCCAAGCTAGCTTAGCTAGAGTTACTGAACTAATTACTGGTTCGGAGCTTAATAATGTGCTAATTATGCATCATCAATTCCTGGCAGTAAATATCCTGGCTGATAGATATATGATTACAAATGCAGAAGAAGTGATTGCCTTTATCCAGCAATATTCCTTACATCTTAAAGCTATTTTTCACGGCCATGTGCATAATTCATATCAATTATATATACCAAATACCAATATTAATAGTTATGCCTGTCCGGCTACTTGTCTTCAATTTGATCTAGCTCAGGAATTAATAATCAATTTTAATATTGGATTTAGGGTAATTGATATTGAAAACGGGCAAATTAACACTTTTGCCCATTTAATTCAAAATGCGACTCATGACTGATGCTAAAAAGCAAAATAGTTATATGAAAAATCAAGTCATTTAAGAAAGAAGATCTAGAATCTTCTTGTTTAATATTCTATACTAAGGTTTACTTCAGCTGATACGGTTTCCTTACCTGCTTCAATTGGTGTAGCAGTTTGGCTATTATTGGTATCTTTTAAGCTCATACGGTAAATTGGAGACGGAGGATTAAAATTGTTAATTACATTAATCTCTTTAATTGACTTAGCTTTTATGCCAAGTGCGGCTAAAGCTGCATCGGCATGAGCTTTTGCATTAGTTGCCGCAATTTTAATGGCTTCTTGCTCTGCGTTAGAGCGCTCAGTCTTATCTGCAGATAACTGGGGCGGGTTTATTGTGGTTGCACCAGAACTAAATGCAGTATCAATTATCCTGCCTACATCGGCTATTTTCGCTTTTACCTGTATTGTATAAACGCCACTAAAACCATCCTGTTTTTGCTGATTATTGCTAAATACCCAGTTGGGGTTAATCGCGATGCTGCTTGTCTCTATTCCCAAATTATTTGTGGCTTTTAATGCAGTTAGCAGTGTATTAGCTTTAAGGTTTATCTGTTGTGAGACAGCTTGTGCAGTTTTCGCATTTTCAGTTATTGATATTTGGATTGTTGCAATTGTTTGGGGGATTAGGATTTCAGCTTTACCACTTGCCGTTATCTTACCTGGAGTTATTGCGTTTGCCATTACTGGCAGCGATAACATATAACTAATGAGTATAATTTTGCTGAAACTTGTTAAACGTTTTTTGGTTGTCATTGTATCTCCTTATTGCGAAATTATTAAAGCCTATTATTGAGTTGGGCTAGGGTTGACATTTGTCTGTGCATTTTTTAGCGCTTGCTGTACCAATAGTTGTGATTGTGCTGGCGTTACAACATCAGCTTGTAGCTGCTGTAAATCTACTTTCGAACCAATTAATGGTTGGTGCTGTGTGGTTATTTGTATGACATTATTATCTTGCAAGTAACTTACTTGATATCCAATTGGAACTTGTATCTGGCGGTAAGCTATTTTACATTGGTTAGCGCTATGATGTTTTGCCACATAATCAGGTTGCCTGCTTCTTTGGATTAAGTCTCCGCTAACCGCACCAACACCGGCGCCAATTAAAGCCCCAGTCCAAGAATGGGTAACTAATCCTACTACCGCACCTCCACCAACGCCTCCAATAACAGCACCTTTCATTCCACTTTTATGATTACGCACATAGCTGGTCGATTTAACCTCTTCACAATCTTGATATGGTTCTTGGGCTGTTTGGATTGCCGGTGTTACGCTGAGAATTCTTACTTTATTGCTATTGGCAATTAGTGCATATGCTCCAAGTGCCAAGCCAGCAGCAGCTATACTGCCAAGCATTATGAATAATTTTTTCCGATTATTAGCTAGGTTTGGCTGTTTTGTAAAGTCTTGAGTAGATTCATATTGAATATCTTCATTATCCGTGAACTGCGCTTTTGCTTCCCTATGGGCTGAATGAGATGTTTTTCTTCTAGTTAGCGGCCGCCGTACCTGGTCACTATGAAAAGGCTGATTAAATTTATTCTGCTTATTGGGTGTGGCAGTATCTGGTGTTTGCATTTTATTATTAGAGTCGTTATGCATTAAGTTTATTCCACTTCAAATTTGTATTGAAAATTTTTAAAAAAGTTAACGAAAATGCCCTATATCTAAAATCTACATTACATTAATTTTTACATTTTTTAAGCTCTGAAAAGTGCAACTCAAGTAGATTTTCTGATGTCTTTTATATAAAAGTATAGGACTAAGTTACTACAATGGTAATTTTATCATAGTTGGTATTTAATAAAATATTACTAGTGTAGGTAAAACTAGAATAGTTTCATGTTATAAAAATTTTCAGGTTAATTTTTAGAATTCACAATAGAGGAATAAGTAGTACATTTCCTTCTTATTGATAATAAGAAATCTCAATACCGGGCACTATTATCGCTACAGTTTAGTGAAGCGTGATCTAGCATTAGCCCATTTATTACCCAACTGTGCGTAGCATTAGTTATATAAGTGCCCGATATTAAGCTAAGCAATAGCAAAAAATCCCATCTCTTGACTAAGAAATTTAAATTAATAAATGACGGCTTTAATCTATTTTAAAGCTAATCAAAATATTTTTATCAGGAAAAAATATGTGGCAAATTAGCAAATTTCTTTGTGGGATAGTCATTTTTAACTTTATAACTATTTGCTATTCGTTGGAGGTGATAGAAAGTACGAATATAGTTACCATGTCAAATAAAGGGCTTTTAGATTTTGGTTATAATTCTACCAATATAGTTCTTGAATATCGTGATACTTGGTATATGCCGGTTAATACTATTGAAACACCTAAAGATTCCAGGTGCGCAAAGGCTGGAAATTGTCCTAATGCTTATTTTGTATTACAAAATCAATCAAGTATGTATAATGTTGAAGCTATTAAATACGTCTTTATCATAGAACAATATACTAAAAATAGAACTGTAGTTGACTGGGTGGATCAAGAGGTGGGTAACTTACCGCCAGCACCTAGAATGAAACGCTTCTATCCCAAAGAGTTATTTTATGCAGCCAAAGTAGACTTAAAATTCAGAAACCAGAACTATCCATACAATATTATTACCTGCCCTGATATTATTTTAGCATTTGGCGGTACCTATGCGGAAAAAGACGGGGCAACTAATTCATATCTCTACAGTAATATTTATAACCAAGCAGCCCTAAGAACTTCACATGATATTCACTATAGCACTATTATTAGTTGCAATGTCACTGGTATTGGTGATAAGCAATTATTTGATGTCGAAGCAATAAGTCCAAATTATCAGTTTAACCTCTTCAAAATCAAAGAGCATATAAACGATTAATAATGTCCCTTAATAATTTTTACCATAAATTTTTGAGTTTATTCGCTAATAAGAAATCGCCGTTGGCCCAGGTCTTGAATACAAACAAATATATACTATTTAAATTGGAGGTTTGCTATGAGTAGTATCTTAAGGAACATTCTATGTTTATCATTATCTATTAATTATTGTTTTGTTTTTGCCGAAGAATCCTATATTGGGTCTTCTAAGGCTTGGCAAATTAATTCCACAGGGGGGGAAGTCTCTGGTTATCAAACTAGCCGAAAAAGGCTTAAGATAAAATCGCAATTTGAAAATGATTTAAAAAAGCTAGTGGAAGAAGTGCCAAATAACCCATATTCGTTAAGTTTGCCATTAATGGCTAGCGCTTTTCTCGGCAATGCGCAAATTTATTCTAATCTAAGAAATCAAATTATACCTATGCTAAATAATATAAACCAACCTGGCTTTAAGGCATGGCTTCTTGGTCGCGTATTCTTGGCTTCGACGACTATTATGGATACTGATACTAGCCAGTCAATCAAGCTAGAGCTTAGTAAATTAGTTGATGGTGACAGTACTCGTGGTGAAATAACTGACCCTGATTATAGTATGCTGCTTTGGGGGATGGAGTATCTAATTAGTAATGATCGAGATAGTTACCTACTAAAAAGGGAAGATTTAAGCTTTAACTTAGATAGGCTAATGGAAGCTGCTAAATCGAGGAGTCTAGATCATGAATTGGTTTCAAATGTAGTATGGGTACATGTTCTTGCTATTTCTGCGTCTACAATTATTAACGATAATGAAATGTATCAACATGCAATCAGAAACGTAAACAATATTTTTGCCAAAAATAATATTGGGGACAGCTTAATTACTGGCTTAATTCGGAACGATAAAAGTAGTGATTATCCTGCTTGGGCTGTAGCTATTGTTGCTAGCGCTGCTAAAAAACTAAATGATGAGAGTAATTATAGGCTATTATTTCCATTGGCTGAACAATCAATTCAGGAGGCTAAATCTTGGGGTGAAAAGCAGGAAGACACTTGGAAATCCGACTCTGAAGTCTTGCTAGCAGAAATATATTTACTTTATTCTGTTGAGAAATAATAAACCGCTGTTACTTAATATAATGAAGCTTAATTTAAAGTTTCTTCTCTGTTTAAGGTGAAAAAGTTCGCTTTTCGTTCGGTACACTATAATCCATTTTTAAACTGTTTGCAAGTGAAACGATAATAAAGATTATATTCGAAAAGTATGTATTGTAATAGATAAATGTATTCTGTTATCATAATCTTTAGCAACAATAATATAGTCGTGATTATGGTTTTTTATTAAAAATAAAATTAATTCGTAAATTAGATTTATTATTGTAAAAAAAATTCACAGTATTCTCTGAATCTGTCTATTTTGATAGTGATTATTTTAGAGGAATTATCAATGTCGCTCTTGAAGTATCTGTAAGCGTTTATTTAATTGAGGATTTGGCTAAAAATTGTGCTACTTTCGTTATGTTTGCACAATTTTTAACGCCAAATTTCTTAAAACTTTCGCTAGATCATATCAATTAGATTTTTGATGATTCCGCTGAATAAATCTTTGAAAAGTAAATACTTGCTTTTAACAGTGTCATAGATAGAGAATAACTAGATTATACCTTTATGAATAACTTTCCCATTTATTTATAACATTTGCTTTTTTAGATAAAATGGCATGGTCTTGAAGAGAGCCTACATGAAAACAATACTAAAATCAATCGTACTAAGTACAAAGAAATTCTTTTATCAAGCACAAATAATAATTGGGAATCGAATAATACTGCAGACCTATATCAGGATTTATATAAATAAAATATTTAAGGTGGCTCGCGGTAACTCAGAGCGCAAGCTTATACTTGAAAATATGGTGCATATGTCAAATGTCATACCGTCACCGTTCTTCTGGTTGGATTTAGAAGGTAAAATTTTGGGGCTAAATTCTCGTGCTGTCCAATTTATGGGAGCCAAGCATGAACGAGAAGTTGTCGGAAAAATGATCCGTGATCTCTATCCAAGAAATGTTGCTGAGCAGTTGTGCTTGGATTTTCTATCTGTAGTCAAGAGTAAGCATGATATCAAGCGCAAGTATTCGTTAGAGGATCAGGCTATACATAAGGTGAAAATATTTTTGGTTCGGACATTTCCTCTTTTTGATAGCCAAAATCATATATTTGGCACAGTAAGTACGTTAACTGATGCCGATGAAGAAAAAAGAAATATTGAAAATTCAGAGAGTTTCCCACAGTAATTAAGCATATTTGCAAGTTAAATTTTCGCGAAGTGTTATAATATCGATAATCAGAAGTTTAGCTTCCTAAATTTTATACTATCCTAATCGCTTTATAAAGCTAGGCTAAATTCAATATGCGTATCTACCAATTTATGTTAATTAGCATATTAATAGCATCTTGTGCATCCTCTAATGACAAGTTTTTTTTACCTGCAAGCAATGATGTACCACTTGACTTTAGTTCAGTTAATCAGCAAAATGCGCCTGAGAACCAATTGTCAGGTTTCCACGATACCAATGTTGATGTCCCGCTCAAACTTACCAAACCAGGAACAGATTAAGTCGAATCATATATTGACTTTATGCTATAATTTAAACAGAATTAGCGCAAAAAAGTTATATGCAACTATGTGAATTTCTCTGACTAGGTAATTTCAATAAAATCCGTTTATACAAATTACTTAGCTATCTAATTTTTTATTAGGATTTAAAGTAATGGCAATTAGCTATCAGATTACTCCTTTCCCAGAACGCCATGTATATAAAGTTTCTTTAACCTTTGTAGCAACTGGGGCAAGCCAGTTAATTAAGTTGCCAACTTGGATTCCCGGTAGTTACATGATACGCGAATTTAGCAGACAAATTATTACAATTGCGGCGAAACAAGGAGCTAATGAGATTTGGGTTGAACAGTTAAATAAGAATAGTTGGCAGTTGTCGCTGCTAAATATTGGCGAAATGGTAGAGGTTAGTTATGAAGTTTATGCTTATGAGTATGGAATTAGGACTGCATTTTTAGACCTTAATCGAGGCTATTTTAATCCGACTAGTTTATGCCTTGCCGTTGTTGGGTGTGAAAATAGCCGGCATAGTATAAGTTTTGCTAGTCTTCCAGCTAACTGGGAAGTAGCTTCTGGACTTGAAAAAAATTTTAATGGTATTTTTGTAGCAACAAATTATGATGAGCTTCTCGATTGCCCATTTGAACTTGGGGTATTTACTCGCTTCAAGTTTGAAGTTGGCAAAATAGCGCACTATTTGATTTTATCTGGGACCATTCTCCCATTTGATGAAAAACGAATTTTGAATGATATGAGCAAAATTTGTGAATATCAGATAAAGATGTTTGGCGGCAAGGCGCCTTACAAAGATTATACGTTTATCCTTAATTTATCCGGGGAAATCTTTACTGGCTTAGAACATCGCAATTCAACATTGTTGATGGCTCCGAATTATTCACTCCCTAACAAACAAGGTACTAATGATGAGGATTACCTCAAATTGATGGGGCTAATAAGCCATGAGTTTTTTCATACCTGGAATGTTAAGCGAATCAAACCAAAAGTATTTGTCCCGTATAATCTGGACCAAGAAAATTATACCAAATTATTATGGTGGTTTGAGGGGGTTACTTCTTATTATGATGATTTAGTGCTGTATCGCGCTGGAGTGATAAGCCGTGAGAAATATTTAGGTCTGGTAGTCGATAATTTTAATAATGTCTATAAATATGCCGGGGCAAATAAACAAAGCATTGCAAATAGTAGCTTAACTAGTTGGATAAAGTATTATCGCCAGGATGAAAATAGCCCAAATAGTATAGTCAGCTATTATGTCAAAGGTTCTCTAGTTGCTATGTGCTTGGATTTACTAATTCGGGAAAAGTCGCAATATAGCCTTGATAATGTTCTGTTACGATTATATGATAACTGGTGCGCTAACCCGGTTGGAGTTGCTGAGGATGAAATTCCACATGTAATTAAGTCGGTAACCGGGCTTGATCTTAGTGAATTTATTAATCTTGCTACTGAGACAACTAAAATGTTACCTTTTCAGGAGCTATTTAAGAGCTTTGGTTTAAGACTAATAAACCGAACGGCGAAAAATCATCTTGATAATGGTAAATTTTATCCTGAACTACCTTTGAGTGATGCAAGTAAGGCTAAGTCAACCCTCGATATGGGAGTGAAGCTTGAAAAATCTAATATAGGTTATACCATAAAAAATGTATTTGCTGATACTCCAGCCGAAGAAGTAGGATTAGCTGCTGGCGATATAATTATTGCAATTAACCAAGTTAAATTGACAAATATTGATAAACAATTATCATTTTACCCTGAAGGCGCAATAGTCCAGTTGGCTGTTTTTAGGCAAGATAAGTTACTTAATATTCCTTTAACTCTTTCTCCATGTAAGGTTCAATTATTTGAATTAGCCTTGGAAGATAGCTCATTAATTACTAAATGGTTGTAAATGTTAAAGATATGTTCCAAGTAGCAGAGTAAATGTACTCTGCTACTTTTTTATTGTGGAAATTAAAATGCAGGTTGAAACGAGAGCTTTTTTTATATTATTGAGTTTACCCGTGTTGTGGGGAATTACTTTTCCTTTAATCCATATTGTTGTTACAGATTATGATCCTTCATTATTTGTACTATGGCGTTTTATACTTGCTGGAGCATTTTTACTGCCAACATTTATCTTTGCTTTTTTTCAAAGACGAACCAGTCCTATCGATGCTCGCTATGGATTAATAATTGGCGTAATAAACAGTGGGGCATTTATAATGCAGGCAATGGCATTACAACATATTGGCTCCTCGCGAACAGCATTTTTATCAGGTATGAATGTGGTAATGGTGCCACTACTGCTACCACTTTTTGGCCTAGGGCACCCAAAATATGTTGATTTGATAGCTGCTTTATTGTGTATGGTAGGCATTTACTTAATTAGTGATGCCAATGTCCTTAATTTCCATTTTGGAGATTTCTTGGCCATATGTTCAGCACTTTGCATTGCGCTTGGGATAATTATGACTGAGAAAGCAAGTGCAGTTACTAATAACATTAAACTACTGACATTCTACCAAATAATTTTTACCAATTTTATCCCAGTCGCAATATTACGAGAGCATATCTTTATTTTGCCAAGAATATCTATATTTTGGTGGGGCGCTATCTATTGCGCAATATTTGGAACAGTTATTCCACTGTTTTTGCAATTAAAATACCAAAGATTTGTTGGGTCTAGCAAAGTTGCGATTATCTTTAGCTTAGAGTCAGTTACAGCAACTTTCTGCGCCTGGTTGATTGGGGAACACATCACTTTACCGGTTATTATTGGCGGCGGTATAATATTAACAAGCTGTATTTATAGCAATATATATCAACTATTAATTGATAGGATACGAAGGCTTAGGTAATCTACTTGTCTTTGGTGGGGCGTGTCGGGTTCGAACCGACGACCAACGGATTAAGAGTCCGCTGCTCTACCAACTGAGCTAACACCCCATCACCAGCTATTAATGAATTATAACTATATTACAAATATTTTGCCTATAGAAATTATCTAAAAAAATGACTTTATTATAAGATTGTTGCACTAGCGATGCGCCTTTACTCTCTTTGCTATTTATATTTTATGCATTATAATGAAATTCACTACAATGAATTCAATTTATTAAAAAGCTAATTGATTTTCGACTTTAATCTCTAACTTAGATAAAGTTGATAGTTTGACAGCACAATCATTAGCAATTTATAATAATGGTTGAAGTATCAACTAATTGCTGTTAATGGGAGTTATATATGAAGCCAACCTTGGAGTCTAGTTTACTACGTGAATTAGATACTTTAGTCCGGGAAATTCATACCATTTATGAAGCCAAATTCAAGAAATATAAATTACAAAAAGGGCAATTTGTTTACCTAACAAGAATTTGTGAGAATCCTGGAATTAGTTTGGTTGAATTAACGAAACAATTAAAAATTGATAAAACTACCACTACTAAAGCGATTCAAAAACTTAGTAATGCTGGTTATGTAACCAAAGAACAAGATGAAGAAGATAAGCGGGTATGGCATTTAAATGCCACTAGTAAGGCACATAAAATTTATGCCGAGATTATTACCGAAAAGAATCGTGTGTTATCTGTTTGCCTAGATGGATTTAATGATATTGAGACTGGGACGCTGCAAGGATTTATTGGTAGAATGTGCGATAATATTAATATAGATTGGCAAAAGGTTATCAAGCGTACTAATAATTAGTACCATAATTGCAGATTTAATATTTTAGTTACCGGATTCATAAAATTACTAGTTTTTGTCTTTATTCCAAACACTGTTATTCTTGTATAGTTAAAATGCAGATTTAAAGAAAGGGCAAGACTATGAGTATTTATAGTGGCAAAAAAGTATTATTAGCTTCTATGCACCAAAAAGAATTGGCTATCCAAGAGCCTTTTGAGTTCATTCTTGGCTGTAATTTAGTCGTTGCAGAAAACTTTAATACTGATCAGTTTGGAACTTTTAGTGGAGAGGTTGAACGAGTTCTTTCAGCGTTTGATACCTTGAAGCAAAAAGCAATTACTGCTGCTGATACTTTTGGCTTTGACTATGTTATTAGTAGTGAGGGAGCATTTGGTCCACATCCTAGTTGTCCGCTTGCTAATTCAGATATCGAAATGTTGTTATTTTATGATCGGGAAAACCAGCTTTTTATCGCTGAAAGTGAAATTACTACTGAGACCAATATGGGGGAATTAGAATTAGCAAAAAATACTAGTTATGAGGACTTTCTTAAGCAAGTAGCATTTCCTAGTCATGGATTAATCCTAAAAGCTAACGATAAAGTATTGAGAAAAGGCATAATTGATCGACGCGAATTAGATCAACTAATTAGTGAGAGTTTTAAAGTGTATCCTAAGCTAAAGCTTGAAACCGATATGCGGGCAATGCATAATCCTACTCGGATGAAAATAATCAATAAGCTTGCATATAAGCTTGCGCAAAGAGTGAAGGCTACTTGTAAAGCTTGTGATACTCCAGGGTTCGGAGAGGTTCTATTAACCGGATATTTGCTATGTGAGCTGTGCGGGCTACCAACCAAAGTCAAAAAGATACGTGAATATAAATGCATTAAATGCGATCATGTTGAGAAAGAATTGATTAATCCAAGCCAGACCTTTGCAGACCCTAAATTTTGTGACTTTTGTAATCCTTAGAAGATTTTTATGTATAGATATCCAAGTCAGTTACTAAAAAGAGTTAAACGCCATATAGCGTCCGGCGGAATTATTGCATATCCCACTGAATCCTGTTTTGGACTTGGCTGTGACCCTTTTAATTATAAGGCTGTAGCGAAAGTAATCAAGCTAAAAGGGCGTTCAAAGGCTAAAGGGCTAATTGCTATAGCTGGTAAAGAGAAGCAGCTCGGAAAATTAATCCTTCCATTAAATAAAGAAGCAAAGCAGGAGCTAAGCCAATATTGGCCAGGGCCGTTTAGCATAATACTGCCGGTAACTAGCAAAGTACCCCAGAATTTAATTGGCAAGCATGAAAAGATAGCAGTCAGGGTTACACGACATAAAATGGTCGGGCAATTATGTAATTATTTAAATATGCCATTAGTTTCAACTTCTGCTAACAAATCTGGTTGCCGCTCAATAAGGAACTATCGTGACTGCAAGCGAATATTTGGACAAAGCGTATTTGTATTACCCGGTATAACTAATTTTGCAAAACGCCCATCGACTATTATTGACTGGCAGACCAAACAGGTTTTACGCTAAGCTTTTACTAATTAGATAATCAAATCCTTAGTTGATTTTAGTGGTTTTGTGAGAATTTAAATAGTATTTTGAAAAAAATCACCTAACACTTTGTTTAGGTGATAACTTCTCATTGAATCGTTTGCAAGCTTTCACACGAAGAGAATTTTTAGTTATCTTGGAGTCCAGTCTAAGATATTTTTATTATAGGTTTCAGCATTAGACTCTTGCTGGTTATTAGCCAGTCCTGAAGGTGTTTGCTTTGGCTGCAAATCTGCTTCTTTAGCAATTGATTTTTGTTTTTTTATGTCTTGACCGTTGGTCCAGGCAGGCGGATCACTTGCCGGAAAAGAATCTTTAGATGCTTCGTCAATCATGTTATTAATCTCGTCTTTATCATTCATAATCTATGCCTTTCATTTAAAAAAATTACCATTTAATTATAGTTAGATATTGCTCACATATACATGTTTTTGGTAAAAATATAGCAATTCTTAACTTTGTCAATTGATTGTCAATCACCAAGAAGCGTATTTAATTTTGTTTATGACGTTTCTATTTTTTATTGGGTTTGTTTGCTGAAAAGTGAGTATGCCAACATTACAAATGAAATCAATATATGCACAAGGTAAGAATTAAGTTCTACTTAGTCAGATAATCAGGTTTAAATTTAATTTTTTAGATCATTAACTTTATAAAAGTAAAAATCAGTAAATATTAACTAGTATTAATAAACAGAAATTTTAGTTAAATATGTTTTATCTGTCAATTATGATATTAGGCCTAACTTTTTAGAGGTAATGGTTAAGGGTTAGATAGGTAATGACACGTCAGAAATATCAAATTTATTTACAGATTCAATAATTTATTAATTCATTAATTACATGCTGCGAATTTTTAGTATTTTAAAAAGCATTAAGAAAAATGTCAATAATCTATACCGATAGGTACAGAATTTTAAAGTAATACGAATATTTAAAAATTGAGAAATTATTATGTTTTTATTTAAAAGTGTAGTATTTTAGCTATGTTCATTAATGGCTACAAGTCTTACCTAACACTGTTTGGTAACTGTAACACAATGGTTTATAGTTATCTAACCAATTTTGGATGAAGTGACGCAAAAATATAAAATTCAGCCCAAAATTTGTTTTTATAGTTAATAAGCATATTTTCCCAAATCTTACTGCTACTAGCTTTTATTGCAATAAAGATATCCGAATATTAAGGCTTTATCCTATAATTCTCATTAGCTCCCAGTTTTTGCGGGATATAAAAGAATAGTCAATTATGAATAATTTTGAAAAGCACAAAAAGCTAGCCAATATGCAAGCATTTGGCTGTGTATATCAATGCCTAAATATTGTTTATTACTTTACGTTACTTATTAATTTGGTAACTGTAGTAACACTATTAGTACCGGCGGGTTATCATATTATTAATAATATTTTTTGTCTTGATGATTTTTCTGAAGAGTTAGACTACCTTTTTGAGATTATATATTTATATTCGATTAATTCAATTTGCATTTTTGCCTGTATATCTTTTACTTTAATTGATGACGATCTAAAGTCAACCTTGAGCCTCATGCTCGAAAATTTCAGTATTATCATGACTGCGCTAAAGGTTATCCTGGCTAACCTAGTGTCTGCAATTGTTAATCTCTTGAGTCAGCATATTCCTTTAATCAGCTTTTTAACTAATCAAGCCGAGAATGCGGCTGCCCACACCCCATTCGTCTAAGTTTATCCTAATTTATATCTAATTTACTACTTAAGCCAACTTTTAAGGCTTAACGACTAAATCTACACAAGTAGCAAAAGTTAACTATATTCGCTACATAGTAGTAGAAAAATGAAAAAATTAATCATAAAAGAATTTACGGATAAGTTATAATGAAACATACTCTCTTATATGTTACCCTAATTGCATCGGGACTAGCTCTTGGTGGTTGTTTAGGTAATCAAAGTTCAAGCTCAAATACAACAGGTAATACTAGCGCTACGATCACAAGTATGGCTAGTAGCAAGTTTAGTACCTTTCCGCCTCAAGTAGTCACTAATCCAAAATCATTAAATAGCAATTTAACATTTCGCGATACTATCACAAATACTGCGACCTACGAAAACCCGGTACTAGGTTATCTTGGGTCTCGGTTGAGTTCTATTGCTAATGAGCAAGTTGAAGGATTGATGTGGACAGGTATTAATGACTTATTTGGTGATATGGGCATAAACATATTTCAAAACCCGGAAGATGCAGAGTTTGCCCAAATTGAGGCCCAATTAACCCAAATCGAAAATAGCATCGCGACGTTGAATAATAATCTTACGAGCTTCATTAATACCTATAATACTAATACCAGTAATGCCTATCAACAAAATTTCGCACAGGTAAACACTGATGTAGCTAACTATTATAGTAATCTAGGCCAAGATATTTATAATAATGAACCAAATAACTCTACATTAACCAATAATTGGGAAGCTGGTATTATTCCTGCAATTCCAGCAGAAACTGCCGCATTGACTAATTCAACAGTTATTAATAATTATTTAAATAATTTCCCGGCAGGCTTAAGCCAAGATATCAATATGCTTTCAGATGATTCTAGCGATTCATATTTAGATGCAAATGGCAATCTGTTGGTAACAGAAAATGCTGATGGAACTTGGTCATCAACTAGGGCGCAAGTCCAGCCTGGTGCAAAAATGTTCTATAATGCTCTACACGCTGCTTATAACGAATTTGTGATTGCTCATTCAGCATATCCAAACGCTAGCCAAAACACACAACAGAATTATTTGCTGAGTAAAGCTCAATGGACCCAAATTGTAATGACAGCATTATTCAATACTACTGTTGATTTACAACGTACTTACCGGATTGTTGACTTTATTGTTGCAGCTAAATTCAACCAGCCACAGCAATTTAGTAATCTTAATTTACCAAGCTTTATGGGTAACCCTACTAGCTATCAGCAAGCTCACGTGGAATTAGCAACAATTTACAAATACAAAACTTTTAATATCATGCAAGAAGCGCAACAGATGATAGACCAATTTAGCACAGGGGGCACTGGTTCAGATATTACTGACTATAGTATTCCGGCAACTTGTGATGATCCATTATCGCATAGCAATGGAGCTGCTAGTGGTCAACCAATGAGTCTTGCAACCTTTATGGCTCAGAGTTCAAATTATGTCTGGGATGGTAAGCATTTAACTACAATGTGTAAAACTAATAGCGGTAATACGGTAGTGACAACTCAAGATGTAGTGGATATGTGCGGCCCGCGTGCTTCAGGTGGAGGCCAAGTAGGCTTAATCTCGCTTGATTCGCATATCTATTGCGCTGCTGGCTTAAATCCTAGTCAATATAATAGCTATTTAAACCAGAATATTTCCAATGCAGGCAACCAAGCTGATTCTGATCTGGCGCTATCTAACGCTATCTATGCTTCAGGGGATAATATTATCGATTCAGTAGATGTACGCGGAATCGATAATAGTACTTGGATACCAGTATGGTTTGTTTCTAGCCAGGATCACTTATCGTGGGTTAATGATATGACTAATCAAAAGCATTTACATGATGGGGACCCGACCAATAGCTATTATGTTTTGATGCAAGATTCTGAACGCCAATATATTTACGGTGAGGCTTATAACTCAGAAAATTTATATGGGGTATATTTAATGTGTGTACCTAGCGACTCTTACTGTGCTCGCAGCGGTAGCTTTGGTAATTTTGGGGGGCTAAGTTTTCCAAATGGAGTAACGTTAAGCTTCCAGAAATTTGGTAGTAACTCGTATAATATTACCTATAATTAACCCATAAATTAGCTTAAAAATTAGGATTGGCAGGAGTTAATATGCTCCTGCCAATTGGCTTAATTGCTATGCTAACTGGTTTATAATATGAAAAAACTAACTAGTAAGCGTAGTCGTTATCTTGGCAAATTAAATATTTTCTAGACACTAGTAATATCCTATTTTGATTACAAAAGGTAATTGACAATTAGCGGTCTCTGAGAGTATAATTTCTGCAATGAATAGCTAGTATATATTGTAAGTTATTCAAGGGATGGAGTTCCCTTACTGCCAATTTTTGGATGATAACTCCTATTTTAAAATTGTAAAATAGACTAATTAACCACTTAGTTTTGTTTATTTTAAGTAGGAATTATCATGTTTCAAGCTTATCTCATCATTAAAATTTTACATTATTTTGTTATCTTTGCTAAAATGCATTTAAAATTCTTTGCCATTAGTAAAAAGTCGGAAAAACTAGAAAAGTTATCGCATGATGCTTTTGATTGGCTATATATGTGACCTTGGAAATATTATGTTATTTCTGCTAAGTTAAGGTTAAACTGTTACATTTGACTTGAGGAGGCGTCTTTAACAGTAAAAGCAAAATTACATAACATCTAATGAGTAATTTGTCAATCGGCAAAAATGTCTATATGCAAGCAAGGTAAAGCCTGTTAAAATTATTTCAGGTTGAAACCAAATTTAAGTTCAAACTATACAAGGGCATAATTATATAATCAAAATTATATTAATTGACTTTATAAAAATATTTTGGAGAAATATTATGGCAAAGAGGTTACTGGGGCTATTTAGCAGTGTGTTATTATTGAGCGCATGTAACTCTGGCGGATCTTGGAATGCTGGCAGCCTAGGTACTTTAAGCATAAATATTGCAAATACAAATCTTTCAGTTAACCAAACCACTCAAGTGACTGCTACGTTATCAAATGCCTATCAGGGGACTGATCCGATTGGCGGCGCAACAATTCAGTTTTATGTCTGGAATAGCTTTGAAAGTGGCAGCGCCCCTGTCCCTTCAAATATAGCGGTACTTGCTCCACAAAGTTGTACTATTAATAATCCCTTAGCGTCAACTAATGTTAGCTGTAGCGTGAACCTCACTGGCGTGATTCCAGGATCTTCAAGGGTATATGTACAGGCTATCCCGACTTTAAATACTAACACACAGGGGCCGGTAAACAACTATATATTTGAGTCATTTACGGTTACTCCGTGATTTTAATAAAGTATTATTTTACTAAAATATATTTTTTAAAAAGTAAGTTTTGTAATAAGCGGTTATAGTAGTTTGATGAAAAAACTTTCTTTTGTAAATGGTATATATTGCTTACCTCAAATTTCTTAAAAAGCTGCCCATTTATTATATTATGAATTGTCATATGGCTTATCGCGCGATTTTCTACTGATGATAAATAGGCAGCAATTTCTTTAACC
>JACCDN010070307.1_pt1 | contig 71423 bp, 67 predicted proteins | sample 7441691 | NCBI WGS metagenome assembly JACCDN01 (sample SAMN15323439, study PRJNA562643) | freshwater metagenome | isolation source: river surface water | place: USA:Blue River Watershed | collected 2017-08-16
ACAGTGTTTACCGTGAGGTTACTTATGGTATTGGAGAGTGGAACTTGAACAAAACAGTGGGTTGGGGATGGGATATCACCAACTTCGTATGGTGGGTAGGTATTGGTCACGCTGGTACCCTTATCTCTGCAATCTTGTTATTATTCCGTCAAGGATGGAGAACAGGTGTAAACCGTGCTGCAGAAGCGATGACCATCTTCGCCGTAATGTGCGCAGGTCAGTTCCCTATCTTCCACATGGGTCGTGTTTGGATGGCATTTTTTGTACTTCCTTACCCTAACACACGTGGTCCATTATGGGTGAATTTTAACTCACCACTTTTATGGGACGTATTTGCAATCTCTACTTATTTTACGGTATCATTATTATTCTGGTACTCAGGTTTAATTCCAGATTTTGCAACTGTTCGTGATAGAGCTTTCACAAAATTACGTAAGCGTTTATATGGCCTTGCTTCATTTGGTTGGACAGGTTCTACCAAGCACTGGCAGCGTCATGAGAGTTTATCTTTAGTACTTGCTGGTTTATCTACACCACTTGTATTATCGGTACACACAATCGTATCTTTTGACTTCGCAACTTCAGTAATTCCTGGTTGGCATACAACAATCTTCCCTCCGTATTTCGTTGCGGGTGCAATCTTCTCTGGTTTTGCCATGGTGCAAACCCTCATGATCATTGTACGTAAAGTATTTGCAATGGAAGATTATGTGACATTGGGTCACATCGAAGCCATGAATAAAGTAATTGTACTTACAGGTTCAATTGTAGGTATCGCTTACTTAACTGAATTATTTATGGGTTGGTACTCACAAAATAAATATGAAGGCTATACTTTCTGGTATTCTCGTGCTTATTTATTTAGCCCTTATGGTTGGAGCTACTGGGGTATGATGGCTTGTAACGTATTAAGCCCTCAAATTTTCTGGTCGCGCAAAATGAGAAGAAATGTATTCGTTACTTTCTTCATGAGTATCATCGTTAACATTGGTATGTGGTTTGAGCGTTTCGTAATTATCGTAACGTCTTTATATAGAGATTACTTACCTTCTAGCTGGTCTGTGTATTACAGTCCTACTATTTGGGAAATGGGCTTCTATGCAGGAACCTTTGGACTTTTCTTTACCTGTTTCTTCCTCTTTGCAAAATACTTCCCAGTTATTGCCATTGCAGAAATTAAATATGTATTGAAAACAACCGGCGATGGCTACAAAGATCAAATGAGTGCGATTGAAGCGCAACCATTAGAAGCATTTGTTAAAGAACAAACACATCATCACTAATCATTTACGTTGAACCAACGATAAAATAGAACACATGGCAAAAAAGAAATTTGTAGTAGGCTGTTTTGAGGATGAAGCGGTGCTTTTTCCAGCAGTAAAAAAAGTGCGTGCTGCAGGATATAAAATTCATGACGTGTACACACCATTTGCAGTGCATGGTTTAGATCATGCAATGGGCTTAAGAGAAACAAGTCTTCACACTGCAGGATTTATTTATGGTATAACAGGTACTACAACTGCCTTAAGTGCCATCAGCTGGATCTTTACAAAAGATTGGCCTCTAAACATTGGTGGTAAACCACACTTTGCATTACCAGCATGGATTCCTATCATGTTTGAGTTAACCGTTTTGTTTGCTGCAGTAGGTATGGTTCTAACTTTTTGCTACCTATGTCAATTAGCGCCAGGGGTTAAAAAACATCATTTCCACCCACGTGCCACCGACGATTTATTTGTAATGGCAATTGAGTGTACTGATACAACCAACACCGATGACTTACAAGCATTTTTACAAAGCAATGGCGCTATCGAATTAAGCGTTCAAGTTGCCGAAGAAGGATGGTGGTTTGGTCGTTATGACAATGAAAATGTTCCTTTTCAAAATAAAGAAATTGTTGCAGCATAAATTATTGAATAGAAATCCGATGAAGAAATTATCTATCATACTCGTACTTACCATCACTGCTATCATTAGCAGCTGTAATGGTGTTAAGCGTGAACCAGGTTCTATCTATATGCCAGATATGGCATATAGCCGTGCATACGAAAGTTACGCAGACCATAGTAATCTAACTGAAAAAGGAATCAACTACACCGCAATGCCTGTTGCAGGCACAATGCCACGTGGTGCTGAAATGCCTTTTCATATCGCGCAAGATGCACCTGGTGATACTACCAATTACTACGCGTCTCGTGCAGTAAAAAATCCAATCGATTCTTTATCTAAAACAGATAACGATGAAGCGGAGCGTTTATACCTAATTAACTGTGGTATTTGTCATGGTAAAAATTTAGATGGTAATGGTCCATTATGGAAAAATGGAGATGGTCCTTATCCATCTGCACCAAAAAATTTAATTGCAGATCCAATTGTTTCTGTAATGCCAGAAGGACAAATGTTCTATTCTGTTACCTACGGTAAAAATTTGATGGGTGCTTATGCGTCTCAATTAAATCGTAAGCAACGTTGGATGGTAATTAAGTATGTAAAAAACAAACAATTGGCTGCAAAAGCTGCTAAATAAAAATTTTTTAAAAGAGTAAAGATGGCTTCTATCAAAATGCAATTTGAGGTACCTGCAAAGATGAAAACTTGGTCATTGGCATTAATTGCTGTTGGTCTTGTTGCTTTGGTTACAGGTTTAGTGACCAAAGGTTTTAGTGCAGACGAACATGAGCAAACTCAGTTTTGGGGAACACTTATGTACAACAGTATTTTTTGGACTTTGGTGTGTAACGCCGCCATGTTTTTCATTGGCGTGACAACTATGGCAATGGGAGGTTTCCAGCAATCATTCCGCAGGGTTCCTGAGGCAATCTCTACAATGGTGCCAATTTTTGGTGCTATTACTTTTGCTGTTTTAATGTATGTAATTTTTGGTCATAAGCACCATATCTACCACTGGTTAGATACAGAGGCTGTTGCCAATGATCCTATCTTAAAAGGAAAGGCTGGATTTTTAAATCCTGTATTCTTTGTAATCTGGACTACCCTTACGATTGGTTTGTGGAGTTTGTTTGGATGGCGCATTCGCAAGCTCAATGATCAAGCCGATGGTGAGCCAATGACTGCCGAAGAGGGTGCAACCTTTATTTATAAAAATACCGTACGTGCCGCTACATTTTTAGTGTGGTTTGGTTTAACTGTTGGTTCTACTATTCCTTGGTTATGGATGATGAGTATCGATCCACATTGGTACTCTACCATGTATAGCTGGTATACATTTGCAAGCTCATTTGTATCTGGTATGAGCTTAATTGCACTTTGGGTAATCTATTTAAAAAACAAAGGTTATTTAGAATTAACTACACAAGAGCACTTACACGATATTGGTAAGTTTATGTTTGCGTTCTCTGTATTTTGGACGTATTTATGGTTCTCTCAGTACATGCTTATTTGGTATGCAAATATTCCTGAAGAAACTGTTTACTTCAAGCATAGAGTGCAAGGCCCTTATAAAGGCATCTTCTTCCTAAATCTTATTATCAATTTCCTTTGCCCATTAATTATATTAATGAAACGTTCAGCAAAAAGAAACTATACCCTAGTTGCTTTTATGGCGGTATTAATTTTATTTGGTCACTGGATCGATTTTTACCAAATGGTAATGGGTTCTTTATCTAAAGAGCACGTAACGCTTGGTTGGTTAGACTTTGGTATTTTAAGTTTATTTGTGGGTCTTATGATTTTCTTTGTAAGTCGTGCGTTAGCAAGCAAGCCGCTGATTCCAAAGAGTCATCCATTCTTAAAGGAAAGTATCATACACCAAGTATAATTATTTAGACGATTAATATTAGAATCAATAAAATATTGATAGCATTATGACAATGTTTTTAACCATAGCCGTAGTAGTTCTCATTTTTGTAGTCATTTTTCAGATTGCAAAAGCGAGCGAATATGTATCTGTATTAAAAGGCGAAGAAGTAAGTCGCAAGCAAAACAACAAAATCAATGGATTTTTGATGGTTGTTTTCTTGGTGTTAGGTTTAGTGGGTGTTTGGTATTGCAACGAGTTGTTGTATGACAAAACATTGCTAGTGCAAGATGCTGCGAGTGTAGAAGGTGCAAGAGTGGATAGTATGTTGTGGGTAACACTTGCTGTAACAGGCATCGTGTTTATTGCTACACAAGTTATCTTATTTGTTTTCGCATACAAATACCAAGAAGATACCAATCGTAAAGTGGTGTTCTTTGCACACAGTACTAAACTAGAATTAATTTGGACAGTAATTCCTGCAATTGCTTTAACCGTACTTGTAGTAATTGGTCTTCGTAACTGGTTTTTATTTACTGGTGAACCTCCAAAAAATGCAATGGTAGTTGAAGTTACCGGAAAGCAGTTTGGCTGGATTTACCGCTACCCAGGAAAAGATGGTTCTTTTGGTAAAAAGTATTATAAAAATATTGACAACGCTAGCAATAGCTTAGGTCTTATTTGGGATGATGAATTAGCCCAAGACGATATCGTAATGGAGCAAACTGTATACCTAATTAAAGGTAAGCCTGTAAAGCTCGTATTAGGATCTCGTGATGTTATTCATGACGTGGGTTTATCACATTTCAGATTAAAAATGGATGCGGTACCTGGTATCCCTACTACCATGTGGTTTACGCCAAAGTATACGACTAAAGAAATGAAGGAGCTTACGGGCAATCCAAATTTCCAATATGAAATTTCTTGTGATCAAATGTGTGGTAACGGACACTATTCTATGAAAGGTGTTATCGAAGTGGTAGATCAAGAAGAATTTGATGCGATCATGGCTAAACAAAAGCCTTACTACTACACAGCATTTCCTGAAAAGGATCCAAGTGCAGCGCCTGCAGACACAACAGTAGTAGCAGCAGCAGTTGTAAAAAACAATTAATTAGACAAACAAAAACGAATTAACTTTTTTAAATAAAACGGTATGAGTCACGAAGCAGTTTTACATGGAGATGCACACGGACATGATGATCACGGTCATCACGAACACCATGACACTTTCTTAACTAAATACGTATTTAGTCAAGACCATAAAATGATTGCGAAGCAATTCTTGATCACGGGTATGGTATGGGCAGTGTTAGGTGGTTTAATGAGTGTACTATTTCGTTTACAATTAGGTTATCCCGATTCAACTTTCCCTTTCCTAGAAGATCTTTTAGGTAAATGGGGTAAAGGTGGTCGTATCACTCCAGAAGCATACTATGCACTTGTTACTACACATGGTACAGTACTTGTATTCTTTGTATTAACGGCAGGTTTGTCTGGTACTTTTGCCAACTTCTTAATTCCATTACAAGTAGGTGCACGTGATATGGCATCTCCTTTTATGAATATGTTGAGCTACTGGTTTTTCTTTGCAGCTAGCATTGTGATGTTATCATCTATGTTTGTTGAAACTGGCCCCTTCAGTGGTGGTTGGACAGCATACCCTCCATTATCTGCACTAGGTGACGCTTCACCAGGTTCTAAAACAGGTATGGATTTATGGATTATTTCAATGGCCCTATTTGTGGTATCTTCTTTATTAGGAGGTCTTAACTACATCGCTACCATTTTAAACATGCGTACAAAAGGTATGAGCATGACGCGTTTACCTTTAACTATTTGGGCGTTATTCTTTACAGCGGTACTTGGGGTATTATCTTTCCCAGTATTATTTTCTGGCTTTATCTTATTAATTTTTGATAGAAACTTTGGAACAAGCTTCTACCTATCAGACATATTTGTGAATGGTGTTGGAGCTTTACCAAACGAAGGCGGTTCTGCTATTTTATACCAACACTTATTCTGGTTCTTAGGTCACCCAGAGGTATACATTATCTTGTTACCTGCGATGGGTATGGTATCAGAAATTTTATCCATCAATTCACGTAAACCAATTTTTGGTTACATGGCCATGATTGGATCTTTATTTGCAATTGCAATTCTCGCATTCTTAGTTTGGGCGCACCACATGTTTGTGACGGGGCTTAATCCATTCTTAGGATCTGTGTTTGTACTATTAACTTTATTAATTGCAGTTCCTTCTGCTATTAAAGTATTTAACTGGTTAACTACTTTATGGAGAGGTAATATCCGTTTCACACCAGCGATGCTTTTTGCTATTGGTTTTGTGAGCTTATTTATTTCTGGTGGTTTGACAGGTATTTGGTTAGGAAACTCTGCACTCGATATTCACTTGCATGATACTTACTTTGTAATTGCACACTTCCACATTGTAATGGGTGTAGCATCTATGTTTGGTATGTTTGCGGGTATCTACCACTGGTTCCCTAAAATGTATGGCAAGCAGTTAAATAACACACTTGGTTATATTCACTTCTGGGTTACAATTGCCGGTGCTTACATGATTTTCTGGCCAATGCACTACGAAGGTTTAGCAGGTATGCCACGTCGTTACTACGATTTTAGTATCTGGGAAAGTTTCAAGCAATTTGGTGAACTCAATAAGTTTATTAGCCTTGTTTCTATGATTGTATTCATGGTACAATTGCTATTCTTGTTTAATTTCTTCTATTCTATTTTTAAAGGAAGAAAGTTAACAAATACCAATCCATGGAATGCTACTACACTAGAATGGACTACACCAATTAATCCAGGTCATGGAAACTGGGTAGGTGAAATTCCTGAAGTGCACCGTTGGCCTTATGACTATGGTAAAGATGGCGTAGATTTTATAGCTCAAACAACACCTGTGGGAGCAGACGAAAGTCAGCACTAAAATGGATAACGAAAACAATCGTTCCAATTCTTTTGCTAGCAAGGCTAAAGATTATTACCAGCTAATTAAGTTTACGCTGAGTTTTACGGTTGTGTTTTCTTGTGTCGTTTGTTACTTGCTTGCACCAAATGTAAAAGAATTTGATTGGTACATGATAGCTATCTTGTTTTTAGCAGGATTGCTAGTTACAGGAAGTGCCAATGCCATCAACCAAGCAGTAGAAAAAGATACAGATGCGGTTATGAAGCGTACGGGTTCTAGGCCTGTTGCTGCAGGAAGAATGACGCAAAACGAAGCTTACACATTTGCCGTTATTGCTGGACTTGTGGGTGTTGGCATGATGTGGTACTTTTTTAATTTGTCATCTGCACTTTTATCGGCTTTTAGTTTGTTTTTGTATGCGTTTATTTATACGCCATTAAAAAAAATAAATTCGATCGCTGTACTAGTGGGTGCTTTACCTGGCGCATTACCTTGTTTGATTGGTTGGGTAGCTGGAAATGACGATTTTAGTATGGGAGGCTGGATTTATTTTGGCATCCAATTTTTATGGCAGTTTCCTCATTTTTGGGCGATTGCTTGGGTGGCACATGAAGATTATAGTAAGGCAGGATTTAAGTTGTTACCCGCCGATAAGGGGCCTACTAAATTTACGGCCATACAGGGTATCATGTATTCAGTGTTAATGATTCCTGTAGGATTATTGCCTTATTATTTTGGATATACAGGTTTTGTGAGCGCGGTTGTTGTGATGGTTTGTAATGTATTTATGGTGGTGCAAAGTATTAGGTTGTACCAGCAAATGGATGTTAAATCGGCAAGACGCGTTATGTTTAGTAGTTATATTTATTTACCCATTGTACTACTTGCATTACTCGCAGATAAAATTAAATAGTAGCAACGAATTAAAATTTATTGAGTATGTCTACATTAATAACTAACGAGCCTCAAAGAATACATCCACAACGTTTTATCATGTGGATTGCGATTGGAAGCATTGTAATGATGTTTGCAGGTATGACGAGCGCCTATATTGTAAAAAAGAATCAAGGTAACTGGTTAGCTATTGAGCTACCCGTTGTTTTCTGGTATTCTACAGCTGTAATTCTGGCAAGTAGTTTAACTATGTATTTAGCTACCAATGCAATAAAGGCGGGTAGATTGATTTCTTATAAGTCTCTAATTACCTTAACGGCAATTTTAGGGGTCGTTTTTGTTACCATGCAATGGCTTGGATTTAAAGATCTAGAATTAAGGGGTATTGCGCTTATCGGACCTCAAAGTAACTCGGCATCTTCGTTTTTGTTTGTAATTACCGGCCTTCACATGCTCCACGTGCTTGGAGGTGTAATTGCCTTAATTGTTCTATTTTTTAGGGCTTTTAGTGTACAAGAAGGCCAGGCCAACCCGGTTTCATCTCAAATTATAGGTACTTACTGGCATTTTGTAGATGTACTTTGGATTTACCTATTTATTTTTTACCAATTGATCGCATAATTCAAATAAAAAGTTACACAGAAATCGTCTTTTTTGACTGATAGCCAATATTTTTGCAACGAAATTTTTAATAAGACATGTCAACAGCAACAGTAGAAACAACAAAGTCTTGGGGTGGTGGAAAAAGCCCATTTAACGTCGAGTACGGTAAGTTAATGATGTGGTATTTCCTAATGAGTGATGCCTTCACATTTGGCGCTTTCCTAATCTCTTATGGTACCATTCGTTTTTCAACCAATGGATGGCCTGACCCTAACGAAGTATTCAGAAGTTTTCCATTCGCTCCAGAAGGAGTGCATGCACCGCTTGTGTTTGTGTCTGTTATGACATTTATTTTGATTGTGAGTTCGGTAACCATGGTACTTGCTGTAAAAGCAGGACATGAAATGGACAAGAAGTCTGTTGTTAAATACATGATTTGGACAATCATTGGTGGTATCGCATTTTTAGGCTGTCAAGCTTGGGAGTGGAATCACTTACACCATGAAGGTGCATGGTGGGGTCGTAATCCATTTTTAAATGCAGATGGAACCGCATCTTCTACCAACTTTACCAATTACTTTTTCACCATTACTGGTTTCCACGGATTCCACGTATTTTCTGGCGTGATCATCAATATCATTATGCTGATTATGACGCTCATGGATAAGTTTGAACAACGTGGTCATTACCTCATGATCGAGAAAGCTGGATTATACTGGCACTTTGTAGATTTAGTTTGGGTATTTGTATTTACTTGCTTCTACCTAGTATAATTTATTATTTCAACAACATTAATTTAGAACCTGATGTCACATACAGCTCAACACGAAGAAAATCACGGAAATGGTGAAGTAAAAAAAGTCACTATCATATTATCTGTATTAACCATTATTGAATTAATACTTGGTTTTTGGATGATTGATATTACTTCAGAAGCTTTAAGACTAGCTATCAAAGGCACAATCATTATTTTAATGATGGCCAAGGCGTTTTATATCGTTGCTTATTTCATGCACTTAAAACATGAATTAAAAAACCTAATCATGACGATAGTTGTGCCATTGGGTCTTTTTATTTGGTTTATCATCGCCTTCTTATACGATGGTAATTCTTTCAGAAACTTACGTAACACCTACGACCCATATTTTAAAGAGCGTTCTACCATTAAGGTAGAAAAAAAGGCCGAAGGTCATGGTGGTGGACATGAAGCAGGTGCAGCACATGCAGCAGATACCACTGCACATGCTAAAGATACTGTGTCGGTAGAGAACAAACACTAAATGAAATTGTTATCAAATAAGTAAAACCACCGACCTTTGTTTGGTGGTTTTTTTATACGAACCTTTTTACATGAATAGAAAATCAATTTTAGGTTTACTCGTTGCCCTCGGTCTTCCGTTGGCCTGTTATTTGTGGCTCAAGTCTGCAAGCGAAAACGCTGTTGATATGCCACGCAAATACCTATTAGATACAGTGGTTACACGTATCGAAAAGGGTAAAGAAATAACGGATAGCATTTGGCACAAGACAGCCAATATTACCCTCGTTAACCAACTTGGAGATACAGTTAGCCTCTACGATAAGAGCTCTAAAATAATGGTGGTGGATTATGTATTTACGAGCTGTAGAAGTATTTGCCCTAAGCTTACATTTAACATGCAAAAGCTGCAACACTCTTTTAAGCTTGGAGGTAATGTGCGCAATAAAATTGATACTGCCGTTGTTCAATTTGTTTCATTTACCGTAGATCCTGAACGCGACTCGGTTCCGGTGCTTAAAAATTACGCTGATATTTTTGGTGCCAACCACGATAACTGGTGGTTTTTAACCGGGAATAAAGACAGTATTTACAAATTTGCTTTTGAAGAATTAAGGGTAGATAAATTTAGTGAAGAGCCCATCAGTCCGGACTTTGTGCATACTTCAAGGTTTGTATTACTCGATAAAGACCGTTATGTGCGTGGCTATTACAATGGACTTGATTCAAATTCGGTAGCTAAACTTGCCAGAGATATTGGTTTATTAATGCTCGAAAAGGACAAGAAAAATAAAGGCGCTATTTTTAGAAAAATACTTGATTTATCTTGGCTTTGGCTAATTATTATATCTGCCATTCTATTTTTTGTGGTGTATATACGTCAACACAGAAAAACAAATGGATAATTATTATTAAAAAACAATACTATGTTACAAGCATCTATTTCAAAAAATGACAAACTTGCTAAATGGCTTATCGGAATTTTTTCGGTAGTGGTGTTTACTGTTGTGGTACTACTTAGCAAATTTAAATTGGATGTTGATTTAGGTTTTGATGTGCACATTTTTGCAAAAGCCAATGCGGTGATCAATACAATTATTGCGGTATTACTTGTTGCTGCGCTTGTTGCTGTTAAAAATGGCAATTATCAAATACACAAAAAAATGATGATGGCGGCGCTTGTATTGTCGGTGCTGTTTTTAGTGTCTTATATTGCCCATCATTTACTCGCTGGCGAAGCCAAGTTTGGTGACGTTAATCATGATGGAATTTTAAGTGAAGCAGAAGCTGCAGCGGTAGGATCTTTTAGAACGCTTTATTTACTCATTTTAAGTACCCATATTTTTTTAGCTGCTGTAATACTTCCTTTCATTTTATTTACCGCGTATCGTGCACTCACTGCCGAGTTTGCTACACATAAAAAATTAGCTAAAATTACATGGCCACTCTGGTTTTATGTAGCAGTTACAGGTCCGGTGGTATACTGGTTTATTGCGCCTTATTACGCGTAAAACGTTGGCTATAAACTTAGCTCTTTGGCTGGGTCCCAAAAGTGTTTGCTAAAATTTTGAATGGTTTCGTCCTTGACGATAACGCCTTCCTTTTCAAGTAACTCCTGCATGCGGGTTGGTGTTTCAAAATGTGCTTTACCACTTAGCATACCGTTTCTATTGACAACTCTTTGTGCGGGAACTTTAGGTTTAATAAAATGCGCACCGTTGAGTGCATACCCTACAGCCCTTGAACTTTGCTTGCTTCCTAAATATGCTGCTATGGCACCATAGGTGGTTACCCGTCCTTTTGGAATAAGCCTTACCACCTGGTATACCAGTTCAAAGAAGCTAGGAGTATCTGCTTTATTGTGGCTCGCGGAATTCATGAATTTCTTTATTGAGCAGAAGTTGCTTGCGGGGCTCTGGAACGGCTTCATACTGGTATGGGCAGTGCCTGCAACCATGTCCACAGCAATATCCTTTTGCTAAGTGATATGCTTCTGTAAATACAAAATTACCGGAAGGATCTGTATAATAGTCTAGGTCTTTAATCAGGTTCTTGTTCACTTAATATACTTTTTAATTGCGCATCTAAAGCCAGCGGCAATTCTTTGTTAATGGTAAAAGACAAATAATGAATACGGTTGCTGCCTGCAATGTCTAAACCTTCGTAATGCGTTTTAATGTGCAATTCAGGTTTAATGTTTGCGCCTGCGTATACATTGTCCATATCCTCTAACAATGGAAGTTCAAATAAGTTGATAACAAGCTTGGTAAAATGATATAAATCTGGGCTATCGGTTTTTAAATGGATGGTGCCCCCTGGTTTTAGTATTTGTTGGTACAGGCGTAAAAATTTAGGGTGGGTAAGGCGCTTTTTAGCTTTAGATCCACGGAGCTGAGGGTCCGGAAAAGTGATCCATATTTCCTCAATTTCGCTTTGGTTAAAATAATCGGGTACTTTATCGATGAGTGACCTAATAAAAGCCACGTTTTTGAGGCCTTGCTCAAGTGCATTTGTGGCACCTCTCCAAATACGGTTACCTTTAATATCGATACCTATAAAATTGCGATTTGGGTGCATATTGCCTAGTCCAACTGCATATTCACCTTTACCACAAGCGAGTTCAAGTGTAATGGGATTGTTGTTTTTAAAAAACTCATTCCATGTGCCCTTAGCGTTAACAGGGTATTCAAATACATTTTCGTACCCTTTAATGGCTTCAAACCTAATTAGCTTTTTTTGTCCCATGGAGCAAAAGTAAGCCAATGCTTAAATCTGCTAAAATATTTATAAATTACAACCATAAGAACACTAAAACCACGTTTTAAAATGGCAAAGCAAAACATTTTTGATGCAATTGTAGTAGGCTCTGGTATTTCTGGAGGATGGGCTGCTAAAGAGTTAACAGAAAAAGGACTCAAAACAATTTTATTAGAACGTGGCCGTAATGTAGAGCATATTAAAGATTACGAGGGTACCGAAAAAAATCCGTGGGAATTAGAACACCGTAACGGTACAACCCAAGAAGATAAAAAAAATTCACCCATACAAAGTAAGTGTTACGCTTACGACGAGGTTTCAAAAAAGTTTTTTGTAAACGATAACGAACATCCGTACAATCCTGTAAAACCTTTTGATTGGATTAGGGGTAATCATGTTGGTGGTCGTTCACTGATGTGGGGCCGTCAAAGCTACCGCTGGAGTCCACTCGATTTTGAATCCAATGCAAAAGATGGTCATGGTACAGATTGGCCTATTCGTTACAACGATTTAGCACCATGGTATAGTTATGTAGAAAAATTTGCTGGTATCAGTGGCAATAGAGATGGCTTAAGTATGCTTCCTGATGGAGAGTTTATGCCTGCTATGGAAATGAACTGTGTAGAAAAACTAGTAGCTGGTGAATTAAAAACAAAAATGGGCCGTCCTATGATTATTGGACGCTCTGCCAATCATACGGCAAAAATTGGTACCCGTGGTCCTTGTCAATTTAGAAATAAGTGTCATCAAGGTTGTCCATTTAGTGGCTATTTTAGCTCAAATGCAGCAACACTTCCGGCAGCTTTTGCAACAGGCAATTTAACGCTACGTCCAGATGCTATCACCACAGAAATTTTATACGATAAAGAAACCGGCCGTGCAAAAGGGGTTCGTATTTTAGATTCGAATACCAATTTAACCGAAGAGTATTATGCAAAAATTGTTTTCTTAAATGCATCTACTTTAGGTACTTCTCATATTTTACTCAATTCTGTTTCGGAGGTTTTTCCAGAAGGTTTTGGCAACAGTAGTTTACAAGTAGGTCACAATTTAATGGACCACCATTATGGTGTGGGTGCTTCTGGAACCTATGAAGGATTTTTGGATCAGTACACGTATGGACGTCGTCCAAACGGAATTTATATTCCTAGATTTAGAAATTTAGATGGTGGGTCGTCGGCGGGTTATCTACGCGGATTTGGTTATCAAGGTGGCGCCGGTAGGGGAAGACAACAGGGTGAAGGTATTGGAGCGTCGTTTAAAGAAAGCATTACAGAAGCAGGCAATTGGTCCATGGGTATTGGCTCATGGGGTGAGCACTTGCCATACTACGAAAACAAAGTAACACTTAGTAAAGACAAAAAAGACAAGTGGGGCCTACCGTTACTTGATATTGATTGCGAGTTCAAAGAAAATGAAATGAAGATGCGGGTGGACATGAAAAATAGCGCAGCAGAAATGTTAGAAGCAGCGGGTTTAAAAAATGTTTCTACCTACGATACCATGCCTGCACCTGGATTTTGTATTCATGAAATGGGAACGGCGCGTATGGGTAAGGATCCTAAAACCTCTGTGTTAAATAAGTGGAACCAAATGCACGACGCAAAAAATGTATTTATTACAGACGGTTCATGTATGGCATCATCGGCTTGTCAAAATCCTTCATTAACCTATATGGCCCTTACGGCAAGAGCTACAGATTTTGCAGTAAGTGAATTAAAGAAAGGAAATTTATAATGCAATTTAATTGGCGTAAGTGGTCTAAAAATAGTGTCGTAGTTATATTGTTGCTCTGCAGCTTTGCAGGATTTGCGCAATCAAATCCAGAACACTGGGACGCTTCATATTACACGGGGTATTCGGTACAAACATTTAAGCAATTATCCGCAGTGCATAAAAAAATTGCAGGATCAAAATTTAATCACCGCTTATTAGATGCAGCTGTTTTTTTTAGAACCAATGAAGAGCGTATCAAAAATAATTTACCTCAATTTAATTTTTCTATTGCACTTGAAAAAGCAGCGCTCGGGCACTCAATAGATATGGTGCAACATAATTTTTATGCACATGATAGTCCAGTGCCTGGTAGTCAAAATATGACCGACAGGTTAAAACGTGTTGGTGTTGATTATACTACCTGTGCCGAAAACATTTATAATATTTTTGATGAAGATCCAACATACTGGTCGCTAGCAAGCAAGCTTGTAGAAGGTTGGATGAATTCGAGTGGCCATCGGCGCAATATTTTAAATCCAAACCTTAAGTATTTGGGTTGTGGCACTTGGCCCTATAATAATCCGGAGTGGCCAACCTATATGTGGTTTAAGTCTACGCAAAGCTTTTCGGATAAGGACGCTCGTTAATGCGTTATAAGCCCTTGACTGACAATCAAATAAAAAATATATTATATAAATTATTAAACTTATATAAATAAAACTAGATTTGTACTTCAATCGTTTTGAATGCACACTTCTAGGAAGCCGTATTTATTGCTTTTACTTATGATAAGCTGCTTGGTATGGGCTTGCAAAACGGTGCAGCATTCAGTTTTAGCAAAAGGAAAAAACAATATCGAAGGCGAATCTTTTGTGCTTGCAAATACAAGCACTTCTAATTTTTTATTTGCATCTATTGTTAAAGGTTCGGTAAGGGTGCGCGGTACTTACCTACCCTCCGATTCGGGTTCTATCACCTACCAAGAAGGCATAGATTTTACCATCGATTATAAAAACGGAACCATAGCAAGAACAGAAAATTCACGCATTCCTAATTATGCAAATCATCCATTGTTTGAGAAAATAAATTTTGATCAAAATAACTTTTCAAACTATAGCAACAATCCCTATTTTATTTGGGTAGACTATGCAACTAGAAAAAAGGATCTATTGGTTCAAGCAACGTATCAAAGCAATTATTTAGCAGGCTTAAAAAATAAATTATTACGAGGAAGTCTTGTAAATATTATAAGCTCTGGTAACAGTATAGCAGCCGGTGGTGAGGCTTCTCGTGAAGTATTGAGGTATCAAAATAGGTGGGTGGATTATCTAAGAAAACAGTATCCAAATGCTACCATTCAATTGGAAGACGCTTCGTTGCCAGGGTATACAACATCCGAAGCCATTTTAAAATGGGATGCTATAGTGGGTCAAAAAAATCCTGATTTAATTTTACTTGGTTGGGGTATGAATGAAGCAAATGTAGGAGGCATAACACCAAGTGAATATAAAAATAACCTTATTGCTTTAGCGCAAAAAAGTAAGCAATATAAAAATGCAGAAGTGATTATTTATTCCTGTTTTAGACCCAATGAAAATTGGCGTTATGCTAGCCATAAAATGGAGTTGTATACCGCGGCTGCTAAAGAAGCAGCAGCTGCCGCTAATTGTGCTTATATAGACGTATATGGTGTTTACGAAAAAGTATTTGCACGAAAAGATCAGCCTTCGTTACTCGCTAATAACATTAATCATCCTAATAACTTTGGACATTGGTTGTATTTTAGTGCGTTTAAAAATTTGAAATTTTAATGCGTGTCACCGAAAGTGTCACTTGGTATAAATAAAAAAGCCGCTCCATATAGAAGCGGCTTTTTTTTGCTGTAGGGGGAGGGATCGAACCTCCAGAAGGCAGTTAGCTATAACACAAAGTTCAGTGGTCGACCCTGGTCGCTTATTGCTAAGCGGCTCTATGTTACGTTTATCCCGTTATCCTCACCCTCGAGACAAGAGGGCATGTTTGCCAAAAATTTCATCACCCCACAATAGATAAGAACTGTTTTGTTACTGATTAACAATACAATATTAAATCATTAGCCCTATTCGTTACAAATAATTTAATCAATAATTCAAAACTTTAGAAAAATAATAATAAATTGCTTTTATTTTGAAATACTACTAAAAACATACCCAAATATGAACCCAAAATTGAATCTTGACAAACTCGATTTACAGATTATTCAGGAAATGATGGAGGATGCAGAAATTTCCTACGCCGATTTAGGTAAAAAACTCTTTGTTTCTGGAGGTACCATTCACGTGCGTATTAAAAAACTAGAGGAAATGGGTGTTGTAAAGGGTAAAAAATTATCTGTCGATTTAAAAGAACTCGGTTACGACGTTATTGCTTTTATTGGCATTTATCTCGAAAAAAGTTCTTTGTATGATAGTGTAGCCAAGGAGTTAAAAAAAGTGCCACAAATTGTACGCTTAAATTATACCACCGGTAATTATAGCATGTTTGCAGAAATCGTTTGTAAAGACATTCAGCAGTTGCGTTATGTTTTACATGATGAGTTGCAAAAAATAAAAGGTATTGAAAGAACCGAAACATTTATTTCACTCGAAGAAAGTTTGGTGCGCAGTGTAGTGGTTTCTCCAACTTCGGAATAGTTATTTTTCTCTTACATTGAATGCGTCTCTTAATCCGTTTCCTAGTAAATTAAATGCTAGCACAAGTATCATAATAGCAATGCCAGGTGCTAGTGCAAGCGCTGGATTGTGCGTGATAATAAAATTATAATTTTCTTTAATCATCAGTCCCCAGCTGGGTTGTGGCGGTTGAACACCCACACCTAAAAAACTTAAGCCTGCTTCTATTACAATCGCAGAAGCAAAATTGCTCGCAGCAATTACGAGTACGGGTCCAATAATATTGGGTAAAATATGTAAAAAAATAGTGCGGGCATTAGAGTAACCAAGTACCTGCGCTGCTTCAATAAATTCTCTGTTTTTAATGGCCATTACCTGACCGCGCACAAGCCTTGCTACATTCACCCACATGGTTAATCCTACGGCAATAAAAACCTGCCAAAATCCTTTTCCTAAAACAAGTGTGATCGCAAATACTAGTAGTAATGTTGGGATGCTCCAAATAACATTGATAAACCACATAATGCATTCATCTATCCAGCCTCTAAAAAAACCGGCTAATGCACCCAGTAAAATCCCAATGGTGAGTGAAAGTAAAACAGCAATCATGCCAACGCCAAGGCTTACACGAACGCCAATAATAAGGCGGCTTAACATGTCCCTGCCAAACTTATCGGTGCCAGCATAATAGGTTTGAGTAATAACTGGTTCTATTGCTGTTAAGCGTAGCGGCATAACCCCTGATTCTGTAATGCCTTCATCAATGTATTTCTGGAAATAAATAGAATCGCCTTTTATGTGGTAAGAGGTAATTGGAATAAAGGTATTCGCGTCTTCTTTGCCATTTAATAGCCTATCAAAAAATGAACCATTTGGTGTTTGTCCTATTCGTTTTACTTGAAGTAATTGAATACTAAAACCAGGCTTCATGCTTCCTATTTCAGGAATCATGCGGTTGGCGTTTGGCGAATGTTCGGGTGCAATAAAATAAGCGAATACCGCCATCAAAAAAGCAGCGATAATAATATAAAGTGATAAGCTCGCTGGTTTATTCAGTTTTAGTTTTTTAACAAAACTGTCTGGTTCATTTTTTCTTACGGTGCGGCCTTTCCATTTGTAAGATCCAAATGTACCAAACCAACCAGCCACCACCGTATATAAAATATGAAATGGTTGCATGAATAAAAACCACCAGAGTAACTTTTGTTGTTTAAAAAATTTGGCAGATGCATACATAAATGGAAGTTCAACTAATGTTTTACAACCTATTAAAATAAGCCAGTTGTTGATATTACCAGTTTCTATAAGGTTAACGGGTAGGTACACCAGTAACAAAAAATTTAACAGGTACACCAGCAGTAATATCCAAAAAATAATTTTGTCTTGATAGCCGAGCGCCTTACTAGACCAGCGTATCCGCTGTTGAATAAATAAACCTAGGGTAGGGCTTGGCGCTGTTGTAACGACTGCGTCCGCTGCATATAAGTATCCAATTTTTCCTTCAAAAGATTGTTTCATTTTATGCATCAGTAGCATATCATCACCACTGGGTAAATGATCAATGCCACTAAATTTTCCAACACGTTCAAAAGCTTCTTTGCTATAACACAAATTAGCGCCGTTGCACAGTGTGTGTGAACCAGAGCCAACAGCTGCTGCCGTAATACCTTGTAAACTAATAAAATCTAAAACCTGAAAAACCGATAAAAAGCTTCCGGTATTTTTATAGGCAACAGGTGCTGCTACCATTACGCAGTTATGCTCCTGAATATATGCATCATAACTAGCTAGCCAATTTTTGGTAAAACTGCAATCAGCGTCGGTGGTAACAATCCATGCATGGTTTGCTTTTTCAATAGCAATTTCTATAGCTCTTTTTTTATACGCAATAATATTTTCATCTTTTGTAAAATCCTGTAGGCGCAGTAACCTTACATTGTTATGTTGTAATGCAAGTGATGCAACAATATTTGCGGTTTCATCTTCCGAAAAATCATCTATTACAATAACTTCAAATAAATGAGCCGGGTAGTTTTGAGCCAAAATACCCGCTAAGCAGGCTTCTATATTGGCCGCTTCATTGCGGGCCGGAATGACAATCGAAAACTTGGTTTTAGGTGTTTTGCCCTCAGCCACAAATGCGCGCAGGTTCAAGTGCCCCCTTGTATACAAGGCCATTAATACGCCGTAGGCGGCCAATAAGCAAATGGTTACCGTAAAAAGGTACATCTAACAAAGAAAATCAATAATTGGCCAGTTTGAACGACTACCCCTCTCATTTCATTATTTTTCTTGGTTTTTTGCCAAAAACGGCCGTACTTTGAATTAGTTGCATAACTAACTATATGTCAAACAACCAATTTAAAAGAGGCGAATTATACAGCGTTATCAATGGTATGGCGTCTACTGCTGTGGCCAGGCGTTTACAAAAAAACTTTAGACTCGCAGGTCTCGAAATTACCATCGAGCAGTGGAGTGTGCTGTATCATTTATGGAAGCAAGACGGACTAAGTCAGCAAGAATTATGCAACCGAACATTTAGAGATAAGCCAAGCATCACGCGTTTAATTGATAATCTAGAGAAGCAGAAGTTGGTAAAGCGTATGCCCTCTAAAGAGGATCGTCGAATTAATCTCGTTTGCTTAACCGAGTCAGCCAAATTATTACAAGACAAAACCATTGAACTCGCCAATCAAACAATGGACGAAGCTCTTATTGGTATTGGTAAAAATGAAATCGAAATAGTAAAGCAAGTTTTTCAAAAAGTTTACGATAATTTATTATAATTTTTTAAATCATAGATATGGAAACTTTACATCAAAAACCATTACTTGGTGGTGAGTGGATCATTAAAGAAAGTACACCTGAAACTACTTTTATTCCAGAAGAATTTAATGAAGAACAACAAATGGTAAAAGATATGTGCGATCAATTTATCGACACAGAAGTTTTACCTATTGTAGATCGTATCGATAAACTAGAGGCTGGATTAATGCCATCACTCATGGAAAAAGCAGGTGAGCAGGGGCTTTTGTCTACTTCATGTCCCGAAGAATATGGTGGACTTGGTAAAGATTTTATTACTTCTACCATTGTAAATGAGGCCCTTGGTGGTGGCTATTCTTTTTCGGTAGCCATTGCTGCACATACCGGAATTGGTACCCTTCCTATTTTATATTTTGGTACCGACGAGCAAAAACAAAAATACATTCCTAAGCTAGCAAGTGGTGAGTGGAAAGGTGCGTATGGTTTAACAGAACCTAATAGTGGTAGTGATGCACTCAGTGCAAAAACAACTGCGGTATTATCTAGTGATGGACAACATTATATTTTAAATGGACAAAAATGTTGGATCACCAATGGTGGTTTTGCAGACGTTTATACGGTGTTTGCAAAAATTGATGGTGAAAAATTTACTGGATTTATTGTTGAAAGAGGCACAGAAGGTTTTACCCAAGGTCCCGAAGAACATAAAATGGGTATCAAAGGTTCTTCTACCGTTCAATTGTATTTTCAGGACTGCAAAGTGCCTGTAGGTAACGTTTTGGGCGAAATAGGCAAAGGACATGTCATTGCATTTAACGTGCTAAATATTGGCCGTTTAAAATTGTGCGCTGCAACACTTGGTGGTGCTAAAAGAGCAACAACGGTGAGTGTGCAATATGCAAAAACAAGAGAGCAGTTTAAATTACCAATTGCAAAATTTGGTGCTATCAAACATAAGATGGCAGAAATGGCCATTAAAATGTGGGTATGTGAAGCAGCACTTTACAGAACTTCTAAATGGATTGATGATAAAGAACATGCTTTATTACAAGAAGGAAAAACATTTGCACAAGCACTACTTGGTGCTGCCGAAGAATATGCAATTGAGTGCGCGATTTTAAAAGTATTTGGTAGCGAAGTGCTAGATTTTGTGGTAGATGAAGGTGTGCAAATTCATGGCGGAAATGGTTTTAGCGATGAGTATCAAATTTCTAAAGGATACCGCGATAGTAGAATTAACCGAATCTATGAAGGTACCAATGAAATCAACCGTCTGCTTACCGTAGACATGGTGTTAAAACGTGCCATGAAAGGAAAATTAGATTTAATGACACCTGCTATGGCGGTTCAAAAAGAACTGATGAGTATTCCTGATTTTGGTGTTACTGATGATGCACCATTTGCAAAAGAAATTAAATACATCAAAAACTTTAAGAAGGCGATATTAATGGTAGCGGGTGCCGCTGTGCAAAAGCTCATGATGCAACTTGAAAAAGAGCAGGAAGTACTCATGAACATTGCAGACATGGCTATTGAGGTATTTCATACAGAGAGTGCACTACTTCGTGTTATGAAACTCACTCAAAAAAATGGAGAAGCGGCTACAAGTATTGAAACAGATATTATGCGCACCTATTTATATGACGCCGCAGACCGTATCAATAAAGCAGGTAAAGATGCACTCAATAGTTTTGCAGACGGAGATGAGCTTCGCATGATGCATATTGGCCTTAAGCGATTTACCAAGGTAGATCCATACAATACCAAAGAAGCGCGCCGTAGAATTGCAGATAAATTGATTGCAGATGATGGCTATAAATTTTAATATATTTGCTTATGGAAAATTCTATACAGGAGTTTAATGACTATCGTCAAAAAATGAACGATGTCATTTTAAGCAAAGACAACCTCGTTTTAAAACGTTTATGGAATCTAGATACCAATACCTACGATGATGGTGCACTAGATAAAAAAACAAAAGAAATGTTAGGCCTGGTAGCAAGCATGGTACTCAGATGCGATGACTGTATCAAGTACCACCTGCAAAAATGCCACGAGCTAGGGCTTTCTACCGAGGAAGTGTATGAAATTTTTGCCGTAGCCAACATTGTGGGCGGAACTATTGTTATACCGCATACCCGAAGGGGTGCCGAGTTTTGGGAGGCCCTTGTAAAAGGCTAAAAATTTTACCTTCTGTATTAAATTTAGTCGGACCTTTGGTGTCAATTCACTCAAATTCTGACCTAATGGCTATAGATACTACTGTCCAAGCGCCTACATTAACCGCTAAAGATTTTGCAACCGACCAAGAAGTACGTTGGTGTCCAGGATGTGGCGATTATTCTATTTTGGCCCAGGTTCAAAAAGTGATGCCTAACATTGGTATTCCCAAAGAAAATATTGTCATTATTAGTGGCATTGGTTGTAGTAGTCGTTTCCCTTATTATATGAACACTTTTGGCATGCACTCCATTCACGGACGTGCAACTGCCATTGCAAGTGGTTTAAAAGCCACCAGACCCGAGTTAAGTGTTTGGATTATAACTGGCGATGGAGATAGTTTAAGTATTGGTGGCAACCATACCATTCATTTATTACGTCGAAATTTTGACGTTAATATTATGATGTTTAACAACCAAATTTATGGTTTAACAAAAGGGCAATATTCACCAACTTCCGAAGAACATAAGATTACAAAAAGTACACCTTACGGAAGTATCGATCATCCATTTAATCCAGCTGCACTAGCACTTGGTGCCGATGCAAGTTTTATTGCACGCAGTATGGATCGTGATCCTAAGCACTTGCAAGCCATGCTTACGCGTTCACATCAGCACAGAGGTGCTTCATTTTTAGAAATCTACCAGAACTGCAACATCTTTAATGATGGTGCTTTTGAAATATTTACCGAAAAAGCAACCAAGCAGGAAGAGGCTTTATTTCTAGAGCAGGGCAAACCGTTAATTTTTGGTGCTAATGGTAACAAGGGTATCAAATTTGATGGATTAAAACCTGTTGTTGTAGAACTTGGTGAAGGTGCAAGTACCGATGATTTATGGATCCACGACGAAAGAGATTTTTATAAAGCACAAGTGCTGGTTCGTTTATTTGATTCGCCAACTAAACCGGACGGACATTTTCCAAGACCTTTTGGTGTTTTCTTTGAAACCGATAGAGCTTGTTACGAAGACGTCATGGCCATGCAAATTGAAGAAGTGATTGCTACAAAAGGCAGTGGTGATTTGGACAAATTACTACGTGGCCGCGAAGTGTGGGAGATCCTTTAGTATGTTATTAGAGATACACCCAAACAACCCTAATCCCAGGCATATTGCTACCGTAGTTGACTGTCTTAAAAGTGGCGGTATCATTGCGTATCCCACAGATACCATATACGGGTTGGGATGTGATATTTTCCAGCCAAAAGCCATCGAAAAAATTGCCCAAATTAAAGGGGTAGATCCAGCCAAAGCGCAACTTAGTTTTGTTTGTGCCGACCTTTCAGATTTAAGCAAATACACCAAGTCTATTTCAACGCCACTATATAGGCTTTTAAAAAATTATTTACCGGGTCCATTCACATTTATTTTGCCAGCGAGTAAGCAAGTGCCCAAGCTTTTGCAAAATAAAAAAAACACCATCGGACTACGAATACCAGATAATAATATTGCCAGTGCCATTGTATCTGCACTTGAGCATCCAATATTATCCGCGTCTTTACCCGGGGAAATGGTAGAAGATTACACCGACCCTTATGTGATTCATGAAAATTTTGAAAATCTTGTAGATATTGTTATTGATGGTGGCATTGGCGGCATGATTCCATCTACCATTATCGATTGCACCACAGATGATTATACCGTTATTAGAGAAGGTGCTGGGGTGTGGGAAGGATAGCAAAACTTTTTCTATGGTGTTCGCATAAGCCGTGAACCTCAATAGCTGCGCGGTGTACAGCGGTTCCGTATCCCTTATTTTTATTCCATCCATACATAGGATATGCTTTGTGCAGTATATCTAAATAAGCATCTCTATGTGTTTTTGCCAAAATACTAGCAGCTGCAATCGATGCATATTTTCCATCTCCTTTTATAATGCAAGTGTGTGGTAAATTTTTATAGGGCTTAAAACGGTTGCCATCTACAATTAAATATTTTGGCTTTTTTTTGAGCGCAGCTACTGCCAAGTGCATTGCTTTTATAGATGCTTGTAAAATATTAATCTCATCAATTTCAATATTTGATACACTTGCAACGGCCCATGCAATGGCTTCTTTTTCGATGATGGGTTTTAAAATAGCTCTATTTTTTTCGGTTAACTTTTTACTATCATTTAAAAGTGGGTGGTAAAAATCAGGTGGTAAAATAACAGCAGCCGCAAATACCGGTCCTGCATAACAGCCCCTGCCGGCTTCGTCAAGCCCTGCTTCTAATTGCGCTGTTTGATAGTTGTTCAGTAACATGGTTTATTGTTTCCACAATTTGATGCAAAATAGGTAAAAAATAACACGCTTCTAATTGCTACCTTTGTACTCAAATTTTGGTGCCATTTAAATCTCTATTCATGCATGCTGCAAATCGTTCCAATAAATTAGTAGCCACCTGGCTTTTAGTGGGTGTGGTTATGACGGTCTTTCAATTTGTGCTTGGTGGCGTTACCCGTTTAACAGGCAGTGGACTTTCTATTACAGAATGGGAAGTGATAACCGGAGCACTTCCGCCACTTTCAGAGCAGGCATGGCTTATTGAGTTTGAGAAATACAAACAAACGCCGCAGTTTCAATTATTAAATTTTGAGTTTGATTTAGAAAATTTCAAATACATATTTTTTTGGGAATGGTTTCACCGTTTATGGGCCAGAATTATTGGTCTTGTTTTTGCGGGTGGTTTTATTTGGTTTTTAGTAGCCAAGCATTTTAAAAAAGAAATGATAAAACCACTGGTGGTGCTCTTTTTTTTAGGCATCATGCAAGGAGCTATTGGTTGGATTATGGTAGCGAGTGGGCTAGAAGGTGATGCCGTGTATGTGAAGCCTACACGCCTTGCACTACATTTTATTTTCGCACTTGGTTTACTATCTTATACATTTTGGTTTGCACTGCAACTCAGTGTTCCAAAAACTGAGTTGCAAATTCCTGCTGGTATGCATGAGGCGGTTAAAAAAGCCAAGTCATTTAATTTGATCATACTCGCCCTACTTGTGCTGCAACTCATGTATGGCGCCCTTATGGCGGGTCATAAAGCTGCTATGGTTGCACCTACTTGGCCAACCATCAATGGCGACTATGTACCTAGTAATTTATTTTCCGACCCTAACTTTTTCTTAAACTTCATAGAAAACAAAATACTCGTGCATTTCATGCACCGTGGTATCGCCTATATTTTGTTGGCGCTTGTAATTTATTGGACGCTGCAACTATTTCGCATTAACGGCGGTTCATTTTTTAACCGCATTAAAATACTTCCCATTTTACTCATTGTCTTACAAGTGTTGCTTGGTATTGCAAGTTTACTTTATGCGCGCAGTATTATTCCTGGGGTATGGGGTATTTTTGAATGGATGGCACAAATACACCAACTAGTGGGTATGAGTTTGCTACTTAGTTTAGTAGCTACTTATTACGTGATGCGGGCACAAACAAAGTAAAATAGTTGGGTAATACTTTTATCGAAAGTGTTTGATCAGTAGCCACGGCTTCGCCATCAATGTGTAAGGGCGCAAGTTTTGGATTGCTAATTTCTAAGGTCGGCGTTTGAAAGTATAGAATGTTTTTATGTTCCATGTCCTGGACTAGCTGCTCCATTTTATTATTACCACTCAATTGTTTTAAAATAGCGTAAGGTAGTTTTACTTTATGCATTTTTTGCACCACAATAACATCTAGTAGTCCGTCATTTAGTTTTGCCTGTGGAGCAATGGTTACGTTGTTACCAAATTGGTTGCTATTGGCAACACTAATTAAAAATGCATCTGTAAAAAAACCTAAGTCGGGCAGTTTTATTTCAAAACCATAGGGTTGTGCTTTAAAAAATTGCAGTAAACTTTCTTTGGTGTAATTAAACAACCCGCGCTTTGCTTTACGTGCAAAATTATGCGCTACTTGTGCGTCAAATCCAAGTCCGCTAAGCATGCATGAGAATTTGTCATTAATGGTAAATGCATCTATCGCCATGGTATAGCCATCAATAATAACTTGTAATGCCCTTTTTATTTTTGTTGGTATGCCAGCGGCCCTTGCAAGTCCATTGCCTGAACCAACAGGTAAAATGCCAAAACGCAAACGCAGTTCGGCAAAGGCTTGCACCACCTGATTGACAGACCCGTCACCTCCAACAATAATGATATCAGTAATTCTTTTGGCAACAATTTGTTCTTTAAGAACGGCATAATTACCAGCTGCGTTGGTGTACTCAATCTCAAAAGATATTGCTGCTGCATCTAATTGTTGGGTCAGAAATGCAATGAGTTTTTCTTTTGTGCGCGTCCCTGAAATAGGGTTCACTAAAAATAGTAGCTTACGCTTTATCATACTTACCATTTAATGAGCGCACTAGCCCAAGTAAATCCACTTCCAAATGCCGCTAAACAAACAAGATCTCCTTCTTTAATTAAATTTTTCTCATACGCTTCGCAAAGTGCAATCGGAACAGATGCTGCAGTAGTGTTGCCATACTGCATAATATTATTGTACACCTGCTCATCGCTAAGTCCTAATTTTTGTTGCACAAACTGAGCAATGCGCAAATTGGCCTGGTGCGGTATCAACATATTTAAATCAGAAGGCCCGTAACCATTAGTTTGTAGGGCTTCAAGTATTACTTCTGGAAATTTTACGATCGCTTTTTTAAATACCGATGGGCCATCCATAAATGGAAAATTTTGAGCACTATCAATCATATTGTGGCTCATAAACATTTGACCAATTTCTGCCTCATCAAAATTTGCATATTCGCCCCAGTGGTTAGCGTGTGTACCAGGGTTGTACATCGCTAATATTTCTGCAGCTTCACCATCACTATGTAAGTGTGTACTTAAAATTCCTTGGCCAGCATTTGTAGCAGGCTGCAGCACAACAGCACCAGCGCCGTCTCCAAAAATGACAGAAACGTTACGACCTCTGGTACTAAAATCAAGTCCAAACGAATGTTTTTCACTTCCAATAACAAGTATGTTTTTGTACATGCCCGTTTTAATAAATTGATCGGCAACACTTAGTGCGTATACAAACCCACTACACTGGTTTCTAATATCAAGTGCACCAATTTCTTTCATACCCATCGCTCTTTGAACCAGTACGCCGCAGCCCGGAAAATAGTAATCGGGTGAGAGTGTCGCAAACACAATGAAATCAATATCTGCAGCCGTAGTACCTGCTCTTTCGATGGCAATTTTTGCAGCTTCCACCGCCATGGTTGTGGTGGTTTCCTCAGTGCGGTGGGCGTATCTTCTTTCTTTAATCCCTGTTCTTTCAACAATCCACTCGTCACTGGTTTCCATATGTGCGGTAAGGTCTTGGTTGGTTACCACATTAGATGGTAGGTATTTCCCAATCCCCGCAATTTTACTACTTTGCATATATTACTTTTTTATTTGCATAACTTGCTCCAAAAATAAAGCAGTTTCTTTTTCTACAGTTACAATATCATTTGATTGAATAGGAGAGGCGAGTACATGATTGCCAGCTTCTGGAATAGGTAACATTCTTTTTAAATTGGTAGGTGTGGCAACGGCTTCAAACATTTCTTTCATCGCCGATACTTTTACAACAGGGTCCTGATTTTTTTCATCTTTAAAATAATAGAGCGTGAGTAACGGACATTTAATTTTATTAAAATGGCTAGGAATCATCGTGGTTTCTAATAATTCTTGTAATTCTACAACAGCTTCTAATCTATATTGATGATTCCAATATTTTTTGTAGGTATCTGTTCTGTTTTTTAAAACATTTTCTTTTCCGCCCATCACCATTCTTGCAATTTGAAGGCCCCAAGGGTTATTGGTTAAAAATGCACTTGGATTGTTAATGGCAATATTTGGAGAATATAAAACCAGCCCGGCCACATCTTCAAAATTTGAAGCAAGTTCAAGTGCCACGGTTCCGCCTGTAGAGGTTCCCATCAAAATCACTTTATCACCTAGTTGTTTTCCAATGGCATAAGCTTCTTTTGCTGATTCCCACAAACTAGTGGCGGTCATATTCACAAGTGCATCGGTGGTATCGATACCATGTTCCGATAATCTTGCGAGGTACATGTTGCACCCAAATTGTTTAGCGATATTTCTATGCACGGGATTACCTTCTTCCTGGCTCGCACTAAAGCCATGCAAATACACAATAACGTAGGGTGTTTTGGCCTTGGTGCTATCATTGGCCCAAACAATCCGCGCTTCATTGTCAGGTTTTACTTTATGTTTTGCTTCATTACTGGCCACATACGCTTCTAAAGCAGCTGGAACCGAAGGAACCTTTATTAAGTTATTGTTATAATTGGGGGCTGCCGGCTTAGGGCCTAAAAAATAAACAACGGCCAGCAGGGCAACGAGCGCAGCTGTAATTTTAAAAAAACGTTTCATAGGCAAATTTATAGGCGTAAATATCTTGTTTTAGCTCCATATTAGGGTAAACTGAGCGTTAATTATTGGCATTCCGGTGCATCCTTTGCTTTTCCCGCGCTTCTTAGGTTATAAATCCTTACCTTTGCAGCCTTAAAAAAGCACATGGAAATAAGAAACATCGCCATTATTGCGCACGTTGACCACGGTAAAACAACCCTGGTTGATAAAATTTTACACGCAACAAAGGTGTTCAGAGAAAATCAGGAAACAGGTGAACTTATCATGGACAGCAATGAGCTAGAACGTGAGCGTGGTATCACCATCTTAAGTAAGAACGCATCTGTAACTTATAAAGACGTAAAAATTAACGTTATTGACACCCCAGGTCACTCGGATTTTGGTGGTGAAGTAGAACGTGTATTAAAAATGGCCGATGGCGTTTGCTTGCTAGTAGATGCTTTTGAAGGTCCGATGCCTCAAACAAGATTTGTATTACAAAAAGCGCTTCAATTAAATTTAAAGCCCATTGTAATTATCAATAAAGTAGATAAACCAAACTGTCGTCCTGACGAAGTGCATGACGCTGTATTTGAGTTATTCTTTAACCTTGATGCTACCGAAGAGCAATTAGATTTTCCTACTTTTTACGGTAGCGGTAAAAATGGTTGGTTCAACGATAGCTTAACACCTTGCGAAAATATCGATCCATTACTTGATGGTATCTTAAAATTTGTGCCGCCACCAAATGCAAAAACAGGTGCTACACAAATGCAAATTACATCACTAGATTATTCTACATTCCTTGGTCGTATTGCCATTGGTAAAGTAGAGCGTGGTGTAATCAAAGAAGGCCAAAACGTAGTACTAGTGCAGGCCGACGGCTCTATCAAGAAAAATAAAGTGAAAGAGCTCTATGTGTTTGAAGGAATGGGTAAGCGTAAAGTAACAGAAGTTGTTTCTGGTGATTTATGTGCTGTGGTTGGTCTAGAAGAATTTAACATTGGTGATACTATTGCTGATCCTGAAACACCAGAGGCTTTACCTATTATTAGTGTAGACGAGCCTACTATGAGTATGACTTTTAGCATTAACAACTCTCCATTCTTTGGTAAAGAAGGAAAGTTTGTTACGTCTCGTCACATTCGTGATCGTCTGATGAAAGAAACAGAAAAGAACTTAGCACTTCGTGTAGAAGAAACAGATAGTGCTGATAGCTTTTTAGTATACGGTCGTGGTATCCTTCACTTAGGGGTACTTGTAGAAACCATGCGTAGAGAAGGTTACGAGTTAACAGTGGGTAATCCGCAGGTACTTGTAAAAGACATCGACGGCAAAAAACACGAACCTTTTGAAATATTAGTAGTTGACGTTCCTTCCGAATTTAGTGGTAAGGCCATTGACCTAGTAACACAAAAGAAAGGTGAAATGTTAGTGATGGAATCTAAAGGAGATATGCAACACCTAGAGTTTGATATTCCTTCTAGAGGTCTTATTGGTCTTCGTTCTCAAATGTTAACACAAACGGCTGGTGAAGCTGTAATGGCGCACCGCTTTAATGAATATAAGCCTTGGAAAGGACCAATTCCTGGTCGTAACAATGGTGTACTTATTGCAAAGTTTGGTGGTACTACTACTGCTTACTCTATTGATAAGTTACAGGACAGAGGACGTTTCTTTATCGAGCCAGGTGAAGAAGTATACATCGGACAAATATTGGCGGAGCACATTAAGCCAGGTGATTTAAATATCAACGCTGTCGAAATGAAAAAGCTTACCAACCACCGCGCAAGTGGATCTGATGATAGCGTTCGTATTACTCCAAAAACACAATTCACCCTAGAAGAGTGTATGGAGTATATCCAACAAGATGAGTGTATTGAAGTAACCCCTAAATCTGTAAGAATGCGTAAAACGCATTTGGATGAAAATGACCGTAAAAATGCGTCAAGATCTAACGGGTAATCTTTAAAAGGTATATCGTAAAAAGGCCTCCGCAAGCGGAGGCCTTTTTTTATGCAAAAAATTTTCGCGCAACAAATCAAGCGCTGTTGATCTACGCACAACAATCAAGCGCAACATGCTACACCCAACTTTTACAAAATAATATTTACTTATTAAGCGTATCCCACAACAAATCTTTCAGTGCACTTAATCCTGTGTTGGTCACAGAAGATATAAATACGTGTGGTACATTTTTTGGAAGTTCTTTTGCGATTGCTTCTTTTAATTCATCGTCAAGCATATCAGATTTACTAATCGCGATGATAAAATCTTTTTGAAGCATCTCAGGGTTGTACTGCTCTAATTCGTTGCGTAAAATGTCAAATTCTTTTTTGTGATCATTGCTATCGGCGGGGATCATAAAAAGTAAAATGGCGTTACGCTCAATATGCCTTAAAAACCGGTGCCCTAGGCCTTTTCCTTCGGCGGCACCTTCAATAATACCCGGTAAATCTGCAATACAAAAAGAGCGTGAATCTCTATATTCCACCATGCCCAGTTGTGGCGTTAGTGTGGTAAATGCGTAGTTGGCAATTTTAGGGGTAGCAGCAGTAATCGATGATAATAGCGTTGATTTTCCGGCATTTGGAAATCCAACAAGACCTACATCGGCAAGTACTTTTAGTTCTAAATATTTATAGCCTTCTGTACCTTCTTCTCCTGGTTGTGCGTGCTCGGGTACTTGGTTGGTTGGCGTTGCAAAATTGCTATTACCCAGTCCGCCTCTTCCACCTTTTAACCAAATAATTTCTTGACCGTCGTATAAAATTTCGGCTTCTACATTGCCTGTTTCTTCATCTTTTGCGATGGTACCTAGTGGTACTTCAAGTATAATATCTTTTCCATCATGCCCGGTGCAATTGTTTTTACTGCCGCCTTCACCGTGTTCTGCTAATACGTTTTTAAAATAGCGCATGTGAAGCAGCGTCCAAAGTTGTGCGTTGCCTCTTAATATGATATGGCCACCTCTACCACCGTCGCCACCATCGGGTCCACCTTTTGCCGTAAGTTTATTGCGCATAAAGTGTCTAGCACCAGCACCACCATGGCCACTGCGGCAAAAAATTCGGATGTAGTCAATAAAATTATTTCTTTCAGACACTATTTTCGTGCAACACGTATTTTGTTAGAATGCAAAGGTACAAGGTTATACGGTTAACCCGCCTACTAAAATGGTTACCATGTTTTCTTCTAATGCCGCTGCCGTAATTTTTTGTTTTGAACGGTGCCAACTTTCAATGCCACTAATAGCGTGTAACAAAATAAGCACGGCAGTTGGTGCATCAATAGGTTTGATCTCTTTGTTTTTAATGCCCGTTTCTATAATAGCGGCAAGACGCTTGCGGTATATGCGGCGCTGGTTTTGAAAATTTGAAAGGTAAGGATCGTTTAAATGTTTCCATTCTCTATCGCTCACATACACTTCTTCATAACTATTGACCATTTCAACAATATGAAAACGAAGTATTTTTTCAATTTTCTGAATCGCCGGTATAGGTTCCGATTCTATTTCATCTAACTTTTGTAAGAAACGGTTGGCGACACTAAAACATAGTTCGTGTAGGAGCTCTGTTTTAGATTTAATGTGATTGTATAAGCTAGCTGCTTCCACACCTACCGATTCGGCTAGGTCGCGCATGCTAGCTGCTTTAAAGCCCTTTTCTCTAAATAAAATAGCCGCTTTACTAACGATAACGTCTTTACGGGTCGTGTTTTTTTCTGTTTTTATCCTTGCCATATGCTTGTATTTGCGCTAACATACGTTAGCGGTTTATGCTAAGTTATTGGTTTTTTGCGTTAGTTTTCCCATTTGCACCCAAAAAGCCTATTTTCGCACCCGTAATAAATCAAATTATATGTCTTTAGTTGTAGTAGGTTCAATGGCTTTTGATGCCATCGAAACACCTTTTGGAAAAAGTGATCGAATCATTGGTGGTGCGGGCACGTATATTGCATGGTGTGCTTCGAATTTTACCCCAGTAAAACAAATTTCTGTGGTAGGAGGTGATTTTCCAGACGCAGAATTAGCAGCGCTTACTGCTCGCGGAGTAGATTTAGAAGGTGTGCAAATTAAAAAAGACGAAAAAACATTTTTTTGGAGTGGTCGTTACCACATGGATATGAATTCACGTGATACGCTTGAAACACAATTAAATGTGCTTGAAAATTTTGTACCAGTTGTACCAGATAGTTTTCAGGACTGCGAATTTTTGATGCTGGGTAATTTAGTGCCTAGTGTGCAAAGCAGCGTAATCAAGCAATTAAAAAACCGTCCAAAGCTCATTGTCATGGATACCATGAACTTTTGGATGGAAATTATGATGGATGATTTATTACACACCATTAGCCTTGTGGATGTATTGATGGTGAATGATAGTGAAGCGCGTCAGTTAAGTGGTGAGTATAGCCTTGTTAAAGCGGCTAAAAAAATTATGGCAATGGGCCCTAAATATTTGATCATTAAAAAAGGAGAGCACGGTGCTCTTTTATTCCATGAGGATCAAGTGTTTTTTGCACCAGCGCTTCCATTAGAAGAAGTGTTTGATCCAACAGGCGCTGGTGATACCTTTGCGGGTGGCTTCATTGGTCACATCGTTCGCACCAAAGACATTTCTTTTGAAAACATGAAAACCGCTATTATAGTGGGTTCTGCCATGGCTTCTTATTGTGTAGAAAAGTTTGGTACCGAGCGTTTGAGAGAAATTAGCAAGGCCGATATTAGCGACCGTATCGCTGAATTTGTAGACCTTGTAAACTTTGATATCAAGCTAGTCGTTTAATGGTACTTAAAATATTTTGGCGTTGTATTCAAATGCCCCTAATTTTACATCCGAACATGAGAACATCGAAACATACAAAACGTATCAAAAAACCACTCTAACCAGGGAGGTGCTTCGTTTTGTAATGTATAAACATACGCAAGAGGCCTTCCCAAATGGGAGGGTCTTTTTTTTTTAATTATAACGAAACAAAAACAAAAAAATGAAAGTAGCAGTCGTAGGGGCAACTGGCCTGGTAGGTACAAAAATGTTACAAGTACTTGCCGAACGTAATTTTCCTGTCACTGAAATCGTACCAGTAGCATCTGAAAGATCTGTTGGTAAAGAAGTACTGTTTAAAGGTAAAGCGTATAAGGTGGTAAGTATGGAAGATGGTATCGCTGCCAAACCTGCTGTTGCTATATTTTCGGCAGGTGGAAGTACTTCACTGGAGTGGGCTCCCAAATATGCAGCTGCTGGCATTCGTGTCATTGATAATTCCTCTGCATGGCGTATGGATCCAACAAAAAAATTAGTGGTTCCAGAAGTCAATGCGTCTGTATTAACAGCGGAGGATTATATCATTGCAAATCCCAATTGTTCCACCATTCAAATGGTAGTGGCATTACAACCATTGCACGAAAAATATAAAATTAAGCGTGTGGTAGTAAGTACTTATCAAAGCGTTACCGGTACTGGTAAACAAGCCGTTGATCAGCTCTTTAATGAGCGCGCAGGTAAGGAAGGGGAGATGGCGTATAAGTATCAGATCGATTTAAACGTGATTCCTCAAATCGATGTTTTCCTAGAAAACGGTTATACCAAAGAGGAAATGAAAATGGTGAAAGAGACATGCAAAATTATGCAGGATGATAGCATCAAAGTAACGGCTACTACTGTGCGTATTCCAGTAGTGGGTGGACACAGCGAGAGCGTAAATGTAGAATTTGAAAAAGAATATGATTTAGCGGAAGTAACGGCTTTATTAGCTGCAGCGCCTGGTGTTGTGGTTCAGCAAAATGACAATGAACAACTTTATCCAATGCCATTATGGGCACATGAACGAGATGAAGTATTTGTTGGAAGATTACGTAGAGATGAAACCCAACCTAAAACATTAAACATGTGGGTGGTAAGTGATAACCTACGTAAAGGTGCTGCTACCAATGCGGTACAAATTGCCGAATACCTTACGAGTGTAGGTATTTTAGCTTCTTAGTGCTTAGGCATTCATGCCTTCGTTTAAAAATGAAATGAGTGGTTGTAAATATTCAAATGCTTTTGTGAGCTGCGTTGCAAGGTTTTTATCTTGTAACGCAGTATCGCTAAGCGGAGCGGTAGCCACCCAACTTTTAAGTTTTATATACGTAATTGCAGGGTTCTCTTTTTCATAACCTTTTGGTTCTCTCACCAAACTCATCCCCTCCGAAAAATCAAGTCCACCATACTGCGCTACAAACTTTTTGTTTTGTACAACCTTTAAAAATTCGGCGTAATTGTAATCTATTTCCTGTCTTATTTTTCCAACAATATTCGCATCCGGCATATACAGTCCACCGCCTACAAAACTTTTACCTCCGGGCTCTAAATGAATATAATAACCAGCTGCCAATGATTTTTTTCCGCCTGCTTTGATGCTGGCCCCCATATTATTTTTATAAGGCGCTTTGTTTTTACTAAAACGCACGTCTCTATTAATTCTAAACACACATTCTTTGGGTTGCAGTAATGCAATAGCGGGTTCTTTTTTGCCAAACTGTGTTATCACCTGTTGCGTAAGGTTTGCAAAATCTAATTTTGCGGCTTCGTACTGTTTACGGTTTGCATCAAACCATGCTTTATTGTTGTTTTTATCTAGTTTTTTTAAAAACTGTAAAGTGCTAGCTGCAAGCATGGTTATAGTTTTGAAGATTCAATTAACTGAATAAATTCCGCTTCCGAAATAATATGTATGGTGTTAATTTTTTTAGCTTTTTCTAGCTTGCTACCTGCGTCTTCACCTACTACTAAATAATTTAATTTACTGCTCACGCCACTCGCAATTACACCTCCCAGATCGGCGGCCATTTGCTCTGCAGCACTGCGTTTGAGGGTAGGGAGGGTGCCCGTAAATAAAAAAGTTTGCCCTGCTAATGAACTCCCAACAGGCGCTGCCTTTTTCTGATTTTTTAAATCAAGGCCCAGTGCCTCAAGCTTATGTAAGAGTTCAATATTTTTTGCATCGGCAAAAAAGTCAACAATACTTTTTGCGACTTTAACACCCACGTCTTCAAGTGCTAGTAAATCAGCTTCTGTTTTTGTAGTAAAATCTAGTAAGTGGTCTACGGCGTTGGCTAATGTCTTTGCGGTTGTTTCTCCAATAAACCGGATGCCTAAGCCATAAATTAAACGGTATAGTGGTTGTTTTTTAGAAGCTTCGAGTGCTGATTGTAAATTGTCGATACTTTTTTTACCAAAACCTTCCAATACTCCAATGCGTTCAAAATCTAAACTGTAAATACTTGGTACATCTGTAATAAGCCCTAGCTCGTAAAATTTGCGCACGTTCGATTCACCAAAGCTTTTAATGTCAAGTGCATCTTTTGATATAAAGTGTATTATTTTTTCTACTACCTGTGCTTCACAAGTACTACTGTTACAACGCCACACCGCTTCTGTTTCTTCTTTGCTGAGTGGCGCATTACATGCAGGGCAATGGGTTGGAAAAGCAATAGTTTGTTCACTTCCATCTCTAAGTTCTGGTAACGATTTTACAATTTGAGGAATCACATCACCGGCTCTTTCAATTAAAACAGTGTCCCCAATTTTTAAATCTTTTTCTTTAATATATTCTTCGTTGTGCACCGATATACTTGACACAGTTACACCGCCTACACTTACGGGTTGCAGTTTGGCCACGGGTGTAACCGCCCCGGTACGACCTACCTGAAACTCAATGCTGGTAAGCTTTGTAGAAGCCTGTCTTGCTTTAAATTTAAAAGCGATCGCCCACCTTGGATGGTGCGAAGTCATGCCCATTTTTTCTTGTAGTGCTATATTGTCTACTTTAATGACCATGCCATCAATTTCGTAGGGGAGGTTATCTCTACCTGCTTCAAATGACAAACAATAATCTACCACTGCATCAATGCCAGTGACTGCCTTTTTTTCTTTTTTAGGCGATCTAAAACCTAAGTCCCAAAGCATATCAAGCATGCCACTATGTGTGGTTAATGCAGGATGAAGCGCCCCTGTGTTATCAAGTTTTGTATAGTAACTGATGTGGTATAAAAAAGCGTCTAAATTTCGCTGTGCAACTTCACGAGGGTCTTTCATTCTAAGGGCACCAGCTGCTGCATTGCGTGGGTTGGCAAGGGGTGGTAAATTTGAAGCGGCAAGCGTGGCATTAAATCCATCAAATGCTTTTTTATGCATAATAACTTCCCCTCTAATTTCTACTGTTTGAAGTCCATACATTGAAAAATTAGCGTGTAGTGGAATCGATTTAATTTGTTTGATGTTTTGGGTGATGTCATCACCTGCTACGCCATCACCTCTTGTGGCAGCGCGCACCAGCTGGTCATTTTCATAAATCAATGAAATGCTCGCGCCATCAAATTTTGGCTCTATCGAATAATCAATGGTATCAAGCCCAATAAAGCCCTTTGCTTTTCTGTCAAAATCTATCAAATCGTCGGCGTTATAGCTATTGTCTAAGCTTAACATGGGCACCAAGTGCGCTACCGTTTCAAACTGTCCATTTAAACTACTACCTACCCTTTGTGTAGGAGAATCAGGTGTTATTTGAGAAGGATTTTTTTGCTCATAGGCTTCTAGTGCTTTAAATAAGCGGTCATATTCGCCATCGCTAATTAAGGGTTCATTTAATACGTAGTAGCGGTATTCATGAAACCGTAAAACCTGCTGCAAATCCATCATTTCATGTGTATTAAATGCCAAACGATTGTTTGTTATAGCCTCTAATAATTGAGTGGTTAAAGCCTGTAAAATGCGCAAGTTTTCGGGTGTGAACATGGGTCTAATTTGCAGTCGTAAAGTTAATGTCTTCGCTGCTAGTTACCTATGGTTTGAAACGATTTATATACACTATTCCTAAACTTTGTATATTGCCTAACCACAAAAAAGGAACAGCCCTTGTACTTTACCCTATGAGCACAAAAAAATCAGCCCAAAATACAAGCAATGCGCAGGTAAACGATGCGGTTCAACTAGTCGTTTCCTATCCAAAAGTGCCATTAACGGTGGATTGTGTGATATTTGGTTTCGAAGAAAATAAGCTTAAAGTACTCCTTATCAAAAGTGACTTAGCCATTTACAAAGGCAAGTTTTCATTACTTGGTGACATGGTAAAGGATAATGAAGAATTAGACGACGCTGCATACCGTGTACTTCAGGAAAGAACGGGCATGAAAGATGTATACCTCGATCAAGTAAAAACATTTGGCCACCCGTCGCGTCACCCAGGTGGACGGGTTATAACGGTTGCCTATTGTTCGCTACTCAATATCAACCACCATGCTTTAGCCATTACGGCCAATGAACTGCACTGGCATAGTGTTGAAGACCTAGAAGAAATGGCATTTGACCACAAAGAAATTGTGGATGCATGTCATGCTTGGTTGCAAAAAAGAATTCAAGAACATCCACTTGGTTTTAATTTGTTGCCAGAAAAATTTTCGCTGCGTGAACTTCAAAACTTATACGAAGCGATATCTGGCTTAACCCTTGATAGACGTAATTTTAGAAAAAAGTTTGCTTCTATGAAGCTCTTAATTGATATCAACGAAATTGAGCAGGATGTACCCCACAGGCCTGGAAAGTTGTATAAATTTGACTTTAAAAAGTACGAGCAAAGTAAGCGAAAGTGGGTGGGTATCGATTTTTAAAAAATAAATAGTTACTATGTTATATTCGATGACAGGATACGGTAGAGCCGAGCAAACCATTGGCGACAAAACTTTTTTAGTAGAAGTACGTTCGTTAAATGGTAAGCAGTTTGATCTCCGTATCAATATTCCTGCTTTGTTAAAACCCTTCGAGTTTGAAATCCGAAATATGCTCAACGAAGGCTTACAAAGAGGAAGTGTAGAATGTTTTATTACCATCAAACAAAATGGAACGGGTAAACCTGTTTCTATCAATACCGATTTAGCAAAAGCATATTACGAGCCGGTAGTAGCACTTGCTAAAGAGCTTGGATTACCAGAAGGTGATATTTTAAGTACCTTATTAAAACTTCCAGAAGTCATTACGGCTTCTTCAGAAACCTTATCTGACACAGATTGGGAAGGTTTTCAAAAAGTATTAAAAGAGGCTATTTATCAATTAAATGAACATCGTAAAAATGAAGGCTTGTCTTTAGAAGCCGATCTTTTATTACGTGTTTCTAATATTGAAAAGCACCAAGAAACCCTTACCCTATTAGCACCTAAGCGACGCGTAAAAATCAAAGAAGGTTTGGTTAAACTTTTAGAGGAGCAGGTTGGGAAAGAAAATTACGATGGTAACCGTTTAGAGCAGGAGCTTATTTATTATATCGAAAAAATTGATATCAGTGAAGAGCAAGTGCGTTTAAACAATCACTGTGCGTATTTTAGATCCATACTTGCCGAAAAAGAGATTAGTAAGGGTAAAAAGCTCTCTTTTATTTTACAAGAATTTGGTCGTGAAATCAATACCACGGGTTCTAAAGCCAATGACGTTGAAATACAGCAGCTTGTAATTTTGATGAAAGATGAGTTAGAAAAAGCCAAAGAACAAATATTAAACGTTTTGTAAGATTTGTGTTTGCAAGTGTGTAATTTTATATAAAATAGATCGGTGAAAAAATATAGCTTTTTAGTGCTTTTAACAGCATACTTTGTAAGTGCCATTGTGCTTTTTTCATGCAATACCATTGATGTATTTGAAAAATTCGAAAGTTTTCCAAAAAACGAGTGGCATGTATCCAAGCAACCTTCTTTTTCATTTGAAGTAAAAGACAGTTCGGCTCCTTATAATATTTATTTTGTGATCAGACACACCGATGCTTACAAGTACAATAATATTTGGGTAAACATTACTACGAAGTCGCCTCTTGGTACTATGCAAACGCAACTTGTTAATTTAAAACTTGCCGATAACGCAAATGGTTGGTTGGGCGCAGGCATGGATGATATTTTTGATAGTAGAATAAAAATCACAAAAGCGCCTGTTGCTTTAAAAGCCGGCATATACACGTTCACCATTGCACAAGCCATGCGTGACGAACCACTTGCCGCCGTATTGAGTGCTGGTATTCGCGTTGAAAAACAGATACCTTAAGTATGAAAATATTTAGCCCAAAAATCAATCAAAAATTAACCGCCGTCAAAGTGGTGTATTGGGCAATGCTTATTTACATGATTGCAGCACTTTTTTGGTGGTTTATTGCACTTGTAAAACAAAACGATACCCTTATTGCTGTTCAGTTACAGCAAATCGCACAAAAGCCTGGTAATACGGTTGTTCCAAAGCAAACAGCAGACCAGCTTTTAAAAATGCAGTCCCGAAAAAGAGTTCAATACATGGCCGAAGGGCTTACGTTTTTAGCCCTTATTTTGGTTGGCGCTGTTTATGTGTATAGAGCTACCCGTAGGCAAATTAGAGCTTCTGTACAACAGCAAAATTTTATGATGGCTGTTACCCACGAATTAAAAACACCTATTGCAGTAACGCAACTCAATTTAGAAACCTTACAAAAACGCAAACTAGAACCAGCGCAACAAGATAAAATGATTGCAAGCACATTACAAGAAGCCAATCGCTTAAATATGCTTTGCAATAATATTTTATTGGCTTCTCAATTAGATGGTAAAGCATATCGTGAGTCTCGTATCGAAAATAATTTATCTGATTTGGTAGAAGGATGTATCGATACTTTTAAGCAGCATTACCCATTGCGTCTAGTAACAGAGCAAATAGAGCCATCACTTTATTTGGATGGCGAAACGCTTTTATTGCAAATGCTGGTGAATAATCTTTTAGAAAATGCCCATAAGTATGCGCCACAAGACACTGAAATTAAGGTAACACTTGCAGCGCATGGTAAACATATAAAACTTGAGGTCATGGATGGAGGCAAGGGTATACCTGATTCCGAAAAGTCTAAAATATTTGAAAAATTTTACCGAATTGGCTCCGAAGCTACCCGCAATACCAAAGGCACCGGCCTTGGGCTTTATTTGTGCAAAAAAATTGCTGAAAACCACAATGCAAACATTTCTGTGACAGATAACAAACCACAAGGCAGTATTTTTGTTGTTACATTTAATAGCTAATGCCAAATACCAAAGCATCCATATTACTAGTTGAAGACGAGGAAAACCTCCACGAAACCCTAAAGCTTAATTTAGAGATGGAAGGGTATGAGGTCACTTCGGCATATGATGGTGCTGTAGCGCTTAAAAAAATTTCCAACGAGTTTTTTCACCTCATTATTATGGATATCATGCTTCCGGAGCTAGACGGTATTGCTGTAACTGAGGCGGTTCGGGTAGCTAATAATGAAGTGCCTATTTTAATGCTGAGCGCCAGAAATGCAAGTGCCGATAGGGTGATGGGTTTAAAAAAAGGTGCAGATGACTATCTAACAAAGCCTTTTAATTTAGAAGAACTACTGCTTCGCGTAGAAAAATTAATTGATAAAAATAAACGGATACAAGATAAAAATACCATTGCAGATACCTATGCTTTCGGTAACAATACCATCGATTTTAAAGCCCAAACAGCTGTATGTTACAATGGTGACAATGTGGAGCTGAGTAAAAAAGAAGTGATGCTTTTAAAACTACTCATCGAAAACAAAGGTGAAGTGGTTACTCGTGAAAAAATCCTACAAGTGGTATGGGGGTACCAAGTGTATCCAACCACCCGAACCATCGATAATTTTATACTTAGTTTTCGTAAATATTTTGAAGCCGATAGCCGCCATCCTCAGTACTTTCATTCGGTTAGGGGAGTGGGCTATAAGTACACAGAAATCTAAGATTCAGACGCAATTTTAAGGCTGGTTTCACGTTATAGTGTCACAAATAACTAGCTATGTCAAGTTCCTCTTTAGATTCAATGATTGATTTTCTGGAGCCCGTTAATATTGCTCACTTAACAAATGATGAGGGCTTCAAAGACACGCAATTAGGAACGCATATAGCAGTATACGATCAAGCTTTTCCAGATCTTGAAAAAGCAGATATTGTACTTGTGGGTTGTGGTGAAATGCGCGGAGCAGGTATCGAATATACCAACACAGATGCGCCCAATGCTATAAGGCTTGCTTTTTATAATTTATACCACTGGCATACCGCTGTTTCGGTGGCCGATATTGGTAACGTTAAATGCGGTGCAACATTACAAGATAGTTATGCAGCACTAAGAATGGTTATCAATGAACTTACGGCTATTGGAAAAAAAGTAGTGATACTTGGTGGCTCGCATGATGTTACCATGGCACAGTATCAGTCTTATGTGCAGGAAAATAAAATTATTGATGCGGTTTGTGTGGATGCACGCATTGATATGGATATGGAGAGTGTGTTGCCTGCCGATAATTTTTTAGTAGAATTATTTACAGGAATGCCCAATCATTTAAAACACTACAATCATATTGGTTTTCAAAGTTATTTCATGCATCCGCAAATGCTTGAAACCATTGATAAATTTAGGTTTGATTGCTACCGTTTAGGCAAGGTTAAAGAAGATATTTCTGAAATGGAGCCTGCTATTCGTAACTCACATCTATTTTCATTTGATATTGCTGCGATACAGCATGCACATGCACCTGCCAATCATTTATCGCCCAACGGTTTTAACGGTGAAGAAGCATGTACCCTAACACAGTATGCGGGCATGAGTCATACCTGTAACACCATTGGTATTTATGGTTATATGCCAGAGCAAGACGTACACCAAATGACAGCTAAGCAAATTGCGCACATGCTTTGGTATATTATGGATGGGGTTAATAGAGGTAAGATGGAAGCATCACTGGCTAATCGAAGCGAGTTTAATGAGTTTACCATGGCTTTTGCCGAAGTACAAACTGTTTTCTTGCAAAGCAAAAGAACAGGCCGCTGGTGGATGCAACTACACGATGGTGAATTTGTAGCCTGCAGCCTTAAAGATTATATCCATGCCGGAAAAAATGAAATTCCAGAGCGTTGGATGCGTGCAGTAGAAAGATTATAGCCTTATATTTAGGATACAAAATAACAATACATGAAAATCATGGTTCGTATAGGTAAAGCAACTGCTTTAGTAATTGCTATGTTACAATTTACGGCTTGCTCTATGCAACAAAAACTGCAAAAAGCAGCCAATCAAAATATTTTAGAGGCGGGTAATTTATCCGGCGCTCATATTGGTATCCATGTATACGATCCGGCGTCTAATGCTAGTTTATTTTCTTATCAGTCCAATAAGTATTTTGTACCAGCCAGTAATACTAAAATTGTTACCTGTTTTGCTGCTATGCAATATTTAGGTGATAGCGTGTTGGCTGCTCAAATAGCTTCCACCGATTCTGGTATGCATGTGTATGCTAGTGGTGATCCTACTTTTTTACAACCAGAATATGCTACGCATCCACTACTCAATGTTTTAAAAACCACAAACAAAATATATTTACATACACCAAGTTTTACAGCCAAGCCTTTTGGTCAGGGTTGGTCTTGGGATGATTATGACGCCTCATACATGCCTTCACGTTCTGCGTTTCCTATGTATGGTAATGTGGTGCGCTTCGCAAAAAATGCAGGTCAATTAACAGTGACACCTTCGTTTTTTAAAGATTCTATAAAAGGCATAAACGCTAATATTAACAAGGGTTTTGGCGTATCAAGGCAAATGGCCAGCAACCAGTTTTTAGTACAACCAACAGCTGGCAATAACACACTCGAAGAAATTCCATACCGCACATCCAATTGGACAACAGCTCCATTGGTGCTCGAAGCTTCACTTTTATCTGAAGCGCTTGGTGGTACAAAAGTTATTGCCTTAGATGCTGCGGGTGAAACAAATGCGCCGGCTACAGCAACTAAAGTGTATTCACGTCCACTTGATTCTTTATTAAAACCACTCATGCACCGTAGTGATAATTTTTATGCAGAGCAGGCGCTATTGATGGTAGGTAAAGGACTACATCAAAGCTTTGATGACAAAAAAACAATCGCTTATCTACTAGCTAACGATTTGTCAGATTTAGCGCAAAAGCCAACCTGGGTGGATGGAAGTGGATTAAGCAGGTATAATTTATTTACGCCTGAAAATTTTACCAGCATACTCCATAAAATGTACAAAGCCTATTCATTTGAAAGGCTTCAAAATATTTTTCCTACAGGTGGCGAAGCAGGTGGTACGCTAAGTAGTAATTACAAAAACTTGAATGGGAAAATCTTTGCTAAAACAGGCACACTTAGTGGCCAAGTAGCACTTAGTGGCTACTTAATTACTAAAAAAGGGAAGACGCTCATATTTTCGGTACTTGTAAATAACCATACTACTACTGCATCTAATGTTCGTAAGGCGGTGGAGCAATTTATACAAGTATTATACAATAAAAACTAGTTATTTACATGCGCCCGAGCAGGGTATTGTGCGCTTACTTTCCAAAAAGTTGATCTAGGTAATCTTCTTTGTATTCAATGTAGGTAGGACTTCCAGCAGGTGTAACGCCAGGTGTGGTACACGCAAAAAGTGATTCAATCAGTGCTTGCATTTCTTTTTGACCAAGTGTTTGACCTGTTTTAATAGCTTGTTGACGCGCCATGCATCTAATTAATTTTTCGCGTCTGCTAAAAGTTATATCGGAACTAAAATGTTTGTACTGTTCTATCAGTAGTTCAATGGCATTTTTTTCATTACCTGGTTCAAGGTCGGCAGGGATGCCTTGTATTACAAAACTATTGTTACCAAAGGGTTCTACCTGATAGCCTATTTGTTGTAAATCGGGGAGTAGTTCGCTTAAAATTGCACTATCGGATGCCGCTAGTGAAAGTGTTACTGGGAATAAACTTTTTTGCGTTGGTACTTGCGCAGCTTGTGCAGCAATAACGAGTTTGTCGTACACGACTCTCTCATGCGCCAGTTGTTGATGTATTAGTACAAAGCCACTATTGGTGGATGCAATAATGTAGGTTTTATGTATTTGTATAAACGGCGTATCTGCTAAAATTTCTAGACTCGGTTTTTTAGGAGCAATCGTTTCGCCTTTAGACGGCATTTCATAAAAATCTTTCCAATGCCCTAAATTTCCTTTGTTTTCTCTTTCGATAAAATGCGCTTGGTGCTTTTGTGTAAACGTTTGGTACAAAGAGCTTGAAGCAGTGGCTTCCTTTTTTTCAGAAGTAAACGGTTTGTTAACCGCGTCTAAACTTTGTATATCGGCGTTTAAACTAAAATCTAGTGAAGGCGCTACGCTAAATTGAGCTAATGCGTGTTTGACAGCGGCACCCACAAAAGCATACATGATTTTTTCATCCTCAAATTTAATTTCCTGCTTGGTTGGATGCACATTAATATCTACCTGAGAGGGATCTAGGTCAATAAATAATACATAACCCGGAAAAGAATCTTTGGGAATTAAATCGGCGTAAGCTGCGTTAACGGCGTGGTTTAAATAAGCACTTTTAATAAAGCGGTTGTTTACAAAAAAATACTGATCACCCCTGGTTTTACGCGCCGTTTCGGGCTTTCCAATAAAACCATAGATGTTCATATAGTCGGTGTGTTCGGTAACACTCACGAGTTTTGATGTGTAGGTATTTCCTAAAATTTGAACAATGCGCTGTTTGATATTACCAGGCGCTAAATGAAAAACTTCTTGACCATTGCTTGTTAAGGTAAATAAGCGGTCTGGGTAGGCCATGGCCACTCTAATAAATTCATCAATAATATGCTTGAGTTCGGCGGCATTGCTTTTTAAGAAGTTGCGGCGTGCTGGCACATTAAAAAATAAATTTTTCATGGAAATATTAGTACCCACCGGACAACTACAAGCTTCCTGTTTTTGAACGGCACTATTTTCTATATCTAAACTTGTTCCTAATTCGTCTTCGGCTCTTTTTGTTTTGATGGTTACCTGCGCAACCGCTGCAATAGAAGCCAGTGCTTCGCCTCTAAATCCCATGGTTTTAATGGCAAACAAATCTTCAATGGCTTTTATTTTACTGGTGGCATGGCGCTGAAAAGCCAGGGCGGCATCCGCCTCACTCATCCCTTTTCCATTATCAATTACTTGTATGAGTGCTTTTCCCGCATCCGATACAATCAGTTGTATAGAACTGGCCCCTGCGTCTACTGCGTTTTCTAATAGTTCCTTAACGGCACTGGCAGGGCGCTGAATCACCTCACCAGCGGCTATCTGGTTTGCGATGTTATCGGGCAGTACATGAATAATATTAGCCAAGGGGTCCTGTTTTTTACGGGTCGACAAAAATAGGGCAAAGCGGGGCAGCTTTGCAAACTTTTACCATTTTAGAAGCAATTTAGAGGCTACTTTTGTGCCTAAAACCAAGTGATTATGACTTTAACAGCCGATATCCAAAAAATACCACGTACCTATATGCCTGCTGGCTTTCAGATAACCAATTGGGAAAGCCTGGAGCCGTATTTTAAAGAACTCGTGGATAGGCCTCTTGATTCTTTACAAGATTTAGAGCATTGGCTTAAAGATATGAGTGAGGTGGAAGCCGTTATTAGTGAGGATGCGTGTTGGAGGCAAATTAAAATGACCTGCGATACCACCAATCCGGCACTCGAAGAAGCCTTCAATTATTTTTGCCTAGAAATTCAACCAAAAATGCAGCCCTTTGCGGATCAACTCAATAAAAAATTTATTGATTGCCCATATACTGCCGAACTAGATAAAGATACATACTATACCTATATCAGAAGTGTAAAAAAGAATATTGAATTATTTAGAGAAGCCAATATTCCACTGCAAGCCGAGTTAAGTGTGATGCAACAACAGTATGGTACTATTGCAGGAAAGATGACAGTTGAAGTTGAAGGAAAAGAATATACACTTCAACAAGCCGCTAAATTTTTAGAACATGAAAACCGCGCAGTAAGAGAATCGGTGTATAAAAAAATTCAGGATAGAAGGCTCATCGATAAAGATGCAATGCATGATTTATACAGTTCTCTTATTCAAAAAAGGCACCAGGTTGCTGTTAACGCAGGATTTGCAAATTATAGAGATTATAAGTTTGTAGAACTTGGCAGGTTTGATTATACCAAAGAAGATTGTTTTCAATTTCACGAAGCGGTAAAACTACACGTGCTTCCACTGATTGAAAAAATTTATGCCCGTAAAAAAGAAAAATTAGGACTTGATGTTTTAAAGCCATGGGATACAGAAGCAGAGCCAGCAGGGGTTTCACCACTTAAGCCGTTTACGACTGGCCAAGATTTGTATGAAAAAACGGTAACCTGTTTTGAACAACTAGATCCATTTTTTGCAGCATGTCTTCGTAAAATGAATGAACTCAAACATTTTGATTTAGAGAGCCGAAAAGGAAAAGCGCCGGGTGGATACAACTGCCCACTAGCAGAATCTGGCGCCCCATTTATTTTTATGAACGCCGCTTCTCAAATGAGTGATGTAACTACTATGGTGCACGAAGGTGGCCATGCGGTGCATTCATTTTTAGCGCATCATTTAGAGCTCAGTGCATTTAAAGAATACCCCATGGAAATTGCAGAAGTAGCAAGCATGGCCATGGAATTATTTTCTATGAATCACTGGCAGGCATTTTTTGATAATGACGCCGATTTAAAACGTGCACGTGAACATCAACTAGAAAGAACCATTACCATTTTCCCTTGGATTGCCATTATCGATAAGTTTCAGCATTGGGTATATGAAAATCCTGCCCATACAGTAGCAGAAAGAACAGCAACTTGGACGGCTATTTTAAAAGAATTTTCTACAAATAGTATTGATTATACGGGGCTCGATGCCTACCGTGAAATTGGCTGGCAGCGCCAGTTACACCTATTTGAAGTGCCTTTTTACTATATCGAATATGGTATTGCGCAATTAGGAGCGATAGGTCTTTGGATGCAGTATCAAAAAAATCCAAAACAAGCACTTCAAAATTATATTAACGCGTTATCGTTAGGGGGTACTAAAACCTTACCAGAACTATATAAAGCGGCTGAACTTGAATTTAATTTGTCGCCAGATTATATCAAAACCTTAATGGAGTTTACGGCTAAAGAAATGTAAGCGTATTACATTCTGCAAAAACGGCTGTATAGTTTTTCGTACTCCGGAATAATTTTACTGATGTCAAACAAACAGGCCTGCTCATAAGCGGCCTGTTTCATTTGCATGAGTTTATTTTCGTCTGATAAAAGCGAAATAGCATAACCACTCATGGCAGTAACGTCTCCAACGGGAGCCATATAACCGGTTTCTCCCTGAATATTAATTTCGTGTAAGCCTCCCGCATCGGAACTAATAACAACGGCGCGAGCGGCCATCGCTTCGAGTGCAGCTAAACCAAAACTCTCATATTCGGAAGGGAGTAAAAACACATCCGTTACAGCTAAAATATCTTCAATTTGTTCTTGCTTACCTAAAAAACGAACATGCTCTTCGATGCCTAAGGTACGCGCTAATTCTTCTGTAGCGTGCCTTTCAGGTCCATCACCTACCATTAATAATTTAGCAGGCACTTCCTTAATGATATTTGCAAAAATATGCACCACGTCATCTACTCTTTTTACTTTTCTAAAATTAGATGCGTGCGTAATAATTTTTTCGTTGTTGGGTGCAATTACTTTTTTAAATGCTTCACTAGGTTTTTTATCAAAACGTGCAACATCCACAAAATTATAAATCACTTCAATTTCTTTGGTGATTTTAAAAGTTTGATAGGTAATGTCTCTTAAATTATTGGATACCGCTGTGATTGCATCACTCTCATTGATAGAAAAAGTAACTACGGGTTCGTAGGTTTTATCTCTACCCACCAGTGTAATATCGGTGCCATGTAGGGTTGTAATAACCGGGATATTTCTATTGATCTTTTGCTTTACAATTTGCTTGGCCATATACGCTGCAGACGCGTGTGGTATAGCATAGTGTACGTGTAGTAAATCTAGGTCGTGGTTAATAATCACATCTACCATTGCAGAAGCAAGTGCCACCTCATAGGGGGGGTAATCAAAAAGTGGGTAAGTAGGTACTCTTACTTCATGGTAAAAGATATTGGCATTAAACTCATTGAGCCTAACGGGTTGTTGGTAGGTAATAAAATGTACCTGATGTCCTTTGTCGGCGAGGGCCTTTCCAAGTTCGGTGGCCAAAACACCGCTTCCACCAAAAGTGGGGTAACAAACTATCCCTATACGCATAATAAATTAAATGGGCTCTAAATTTGACCATTTCCTATGCAAGTAACAATTATTTTGGCATTCTGTTTATTTAATGGCTACTTGAGGGTTAAGATTCCTAGAAATTCTTAACTTGAGGCCTATGAAAAAGATCATCTACCTCCTCTTATTAATGCCTTTTTTTGGTTTAAGTCAGGCTACTGAGCCGTCTAACGCAGACGCTGTATTTATAAAAAAATTATCCGATGAAATCTTAACAAATGGTAAGGCTTACGACTTATTATATGAGTTAACCAAAAAAGTAGGGGGTAGAATTGCCGGTTCTCCAGCTATGTACAAGGCAGAAGCTTGGGGTGTAAATGCGTTCCAGCAACTTGGTGCACCAGCAGTAAGTAAGCAAGCATGTCAGGTGCCAAGATGGGTACGTGGCAGTGGTGATTTTGCGAACATCACAAGTATTGATGGTAAAAAACAAATGCGTGCACTAGATGTATTAGCACTTGGAAACTCTTTAGGTGATGGTAAAAAAGTAGAAGGCACTTTGTTAGCTGTTCAAGATTTTGCCGATTTAGAAAAACACAAAAATGAAGTAAAAGGTAAAATTGTTTATTTCAATAATAGTTTTGACGCTACCATTGTAAAAACCTTTGAAGCCTATGGTAAAGCTGGACAGTATCGAAGAAACGGTGCCAGCCAAGCTGCAAAATATGGTGCAGTAGGTTGTATTATACGTTCACTTACTAGTTCTACGGCCAATGATCCGCACACGGGCGGTATGGCTTACAACGATTCTTTTCCAAAAATTCCTGCACAAGCCGTTGGTCCGCGCGACGCCGATTATTTATGGTCCCTTGCTAAACAATCAAGTAACGTAAAAGTAAGTATGGCTACGCACGGTAAATTTTTACCAGACACAACAGGACATAATATTATTGCTGAAATAAAAGGATCTCAATTTCCGGACGAAATTATTACCATTGGTGGTCACCTAGATAGTTGGGATGTCAATGAAGGTGCACATGATGATGGTGCAGGCGTGGTGCATACCATGGAAGTGATGCGTGCATTTTTAGCAGTAGGATATACTCCAAAGCGTACCATTCGTTTCGTGTTATTTGCCAATGAAGAAAATGGTTTAAGAGGTGGTAGCGCCTATGCTGCTGCTGCAAAAGACAAAAAAGAAAAACACATTTTTGCATTAGAAAGTGATGAAGGTGGTTTTACACCTCGTGGTTTTAGTTTTACGGCTGCGCCAGAAAAAGTAGCTGCTGCACAGCGCTGGCTTCCGCTATTAAAACCTTACGGCACTTCAAGTATGGATGATATTGGTGGCGGTGCAGATATTGGTCCATTAAATAGAACTTTTAATACACCACTTTGTGGGTTCTTACCGGATTCACAACGTTATTTTGATGTACACCATGCACGTTCCGATGTGTTTGAAAACGTAAACAAACGTGAGTTGCTTTTAGGAGCTGTGAATATTGCTGGGCTTATTTATCTGGTAGATAAATACGGTTTTTAATAGTTGAAGTGCCTAGGCTTGTAGTAAAAATATAGCAAGGCGTTTGTGGATGTCTACTGTTTCTTTTTTCCACTCGGCAACGGTTTTAGTTTTAATCCACTGCGTTGGGGCGGTAATGTCTACGGCAATACAAAGTTTTGTTTGGGGATGGCAATATTGTAACAAATCTTTAATGAGCTGATTGTTGCGGTAAGGCGTTTCAATAAAAATTTGCGCCGTATTTTTTTTTAGTGAATCCTGTTCTAGTTGTGCAACGGCTTTTTTCTTTTCCAAACTATCGATAGGGAGGTAGCCATGAAAACTAAAACTTTGTCCGTTCATGCCACTGGCCATGAGTGCTAGTAAAATAGAATTAGGCCCTACCAGCGGGCAAACCTCAAATCCTTTTTCTTGGGCCGCAGCTACCAGTATTTGTCCAGGATCCGCTACACCAGGGCATCCGGCTTCGCTAATGATACCAATATTTTTACCTTGCGATAGTAATTGTAAAAATTCTGAAACTACATCATGTTCGGCTTTATGTATTGCCCGCCACTGGTAGTTGTCAATAATCATTTCACGCCAATATTTTTTTAAATACCTGCGCGCTGTTTTTTCATTTTCTACAAAATAAGCGTCACATAACTTGGCCTGCTCTATTACATATGGAGGAATGCTATCGATGGCATCTTCGTGTAAAACTGTAGGTATTAAAATAACTTTTCCAGCGGCCATTAGTCAATTTGTTTTTTAGGGTCCAAGCTAAGGGTGGCAGCAATAACAGCATAACATGGCGCAAAAAGCCAACCAATAACTGGTATAAAATGAAGCATATAAAATATAATTCCATTGCCAATAGCAAGGCCTTTATTATTACCTATAAAAAAGATGCTCTCTTGAGCTGTTTTATTTTTTCTTTCCATACTATAATCGAGCATCGAAAAACCTAGGTAATAACACTCAATAAGTAGGGCCATAAAAGGGGTAAACCAGCCTACAACAGGTATGAGGCAAATAATTAAAATGGTAAGTAGGTATACGGTTTGCCATAAACCATTTCTTACCGCGATATACATGCCTCTTATGGCCTGCTTAATAAAGTCTTTAAATACAAATGGATATTCTTTTTCTTCTAAAATGGCAGCTGTTTTTTCGGATAAATAAGCAAACAATGGAGCGCCCACAATTAAAAATAAATATTTGAACAGTGCGAAGTAAAAAAGTAAAATCATAAACCAAACCAGCGTGCTACCCACCACAAATAAAAATCCAGCAAAACTATTGGTAAGACTATCCATCCAAACTTTAAGCCCCGATTTTAAGGTCATCCAAACAATAAAATCACTAGCCGTGCTGCTAAATAAATTGATGACTACAAAAAAGAGTACGGTATAAATAATACCTGGAATTAAAATCCATTTCCAGAGTTTATGTTTTACAATAAACTGATGGGCTTTGATGTAGGAAACAAATGCTATGATAAGGTCTTTAAGCAATAGAGATTGTTTATTGTAAAGTTAACCAACTACAATTAAAACTTAGGACAAATAATGGGTTTATCTGTGCGGGGTCTTCTGGTATAAATAAGTGAAAATTCTATACCGCCCATTTGTTGCGATGCTGTTTTTAATAAGCTATTGTTGATGTCATAGGTAGCGCCGATTCTAAAATTATTGAATTCGATGCCTACATAAGGTATGATGGCGTCTTTTAAACGCATCCAGCTACCAATATAAATACTTGCTGCACGGTCGTTTTCAGGGTCGCTGCTTATTTGGAGTGCACCGCCCATGATGGTTTCCTGTGCACCGCCTTGCGTTTGATGTATTGCGCTAACATGCAGGGTAGCATTTGTTCCAATATAAAAGTAACCACCACCATGTACCGTAAAACGTGGACTCACACTGTAATTGGCGCCTAAAAATGATTGTTTAGGTCTGTTGGCATGGTACATGCTAAGCCCAATGTAATAATTATTTTGTTCACCTAAGGTTCCATTGAGCAAGAGTCCTGCATTTACTGTAGTATAATTTGCAGTGAGTGATGGCGCACTAAATAATTCGGTGGTGATACCCGTAAATCCTGCGTTTGTTAATTGGTCTTCAAATTTTATTTGATTGGTATTTACCAGCATATTTGCCTGCGTTATTTGAAAACCAAAACCAATTTGTGTATTGTTGTCTTCATCAACGCCCTTATGGTAAGCGGTAGAAAAACTGGCGTAATTAAATTTTAAGGCGCCATTTGCATGACTGTCGGAATAACCTGTAAAGCCAATACCCCAGCTATCATTTTCGTTCAAACTTTTTTGCATGAGTTTGGTATCAAAGGAACCCGTAGTGGTTATAAATGCATTATTAATGGTTGGCCACTGGTTGCGGTGGTTGGATGCAATTCTATAATTACCATCAAATTTTCCAGTGAATGCTGGGTTGACGGTAAGTGGTGATGCAAAAAATTGCGAAAAATGCGGGTCCTGCGCCTTTGCTGTGGCAAGTGCAAAAAATAGACAACTACAAATCAATATGAATTTTACGTACCGCAATGTATATGCAAGTTAGCGCAAACAATTAGTTTTTAAGCCTGGCTTTTGGTGCCAAATGCTAAATCACCTGCGTCGCCTAGCCCTGGAACAATATATCCCTTTGCAGTAAGCTCATCATCAATATCGCCGCACCAAATTTTAACATTTGTACCACAAGCTTTTTCGATGGCTGCAATACCAACAGTGCTAGCTATTGCTACTACTACATGAAAAGCAGCAGGTGCGCCTTCGCTTTTCATATGCTCAATGGTTTTAATAATAGAAGCGCCAGTTGCAAGCATGGGGTCTGCAATAATAACAATACGGTTATCTAGCGAAGGGCAACTCATGTATTCTAAACAAATTTCAAAACTACCATCCGGATGGTGTTTGCGGTATGCCGAAATAAAAGAGTTATCTGCTTTATCAAAATAATTAAGCAGGCCATTGTGCATGGGAAGTCCTGCTCTTAAAATGGTGGCAAGCACGGGTTGCTGTGCAAGCACTTTGCTTTTGTGTATACCAAGTGGTGTCTTTGTTTCTACAACTACAGAGGGTAGTTCTTTACTGATTTCGTATGCAGCAATTTCTCCAATACGTTCTAGGTTTCTTCTAAAACGCATGCGGTCGTTTTGAACATTGATGTCTCTTAATTCGGCAATCCAATTGCTTACTAAACTATGTGCTGCACTTAAATTTACTACCATGGTCCAAAGGTATTTTAAAGCTTAAAATATGTCAAAATTAAAATCGTCGCCATTAAATAGGCCTTTGTCACTGAGTTTTAAATGTGGAATAACCAGTAATGCCATAAAACTGAGTGTCATAAAAGGCGCTTCTAGCTTAGATCCTAGGGCTTTAGCTTCTAAATCTACTATTGTGTAAGTGCTTGCAACTTCAAAGCCATCGGCGGCGCTCATTAAACCCGCTACCGGAAGTGGGAGTACTTTGCTCGAAGCTGTTTCATTAGTGCCATCCACTACACTCACACCGCCTTTTGCTTCAATGACCACATTAATAGCAGCTGCAATACTTGCATCATCTACACCCACCGCAACAATGTTATGGCTATCATGTGCCACACTCGATGCGATAGCGCCATGTGTTAAGCCAAAATTTTTAATAAACGCTTTTGCAATTGGAGCTGTGTGGTATCTATTGACCACTACTATTTTTAAAATATCATTTTCAGTGTCCGTTACCCAGTTGCCATTTTGTAAAGTGCCGGCAAGCATTAATTTATTGGTAATGAGTTGTCCATCGAGCGCTTCAATAACAGGAATAAAACCATTTTTATTGGGGTACTCATTTTCAGAAATAATTAATGCAGTAGGTTCTATTTTTTCGCAATTAAAATTATTGATTGCATTTGTAGGAACACTTTTGATATTTGAAATGCCATTTTGCGCAACCAGTTCGCCATTAATATATGTGCTGGTTACTTCAAATTGTACAAGGTCTTTAACCAAAATAAAATCGGCGGGATCACCAGGGTTTAATAAACCTACTGGAAGCTTGTAATGCTTTACTGGATTGATACACGCGGTTTGTAAAATATTAAATACATCAAGCCCTTTGGCAACCGCTCTTGCGCAAATGGTATTGATATGCCCCGCCGCTAAACTATCTGGATGTTTATCATCACTACATAACATTACTTTGTTTGAATGCGTATCAATAATTGAATAGAGGGCTTCAAAATTTTTGGCAGCACTTCCTTCTCTTATAATAATGTGCATGCCGTAGTCTAATTTTTCTAGCGCCTCCTCGATGGTAAAACATTCATGATCGGTACTGATGCCGGCATCAATATATTTTTTTGCAGCCTCACCCCTTAATCCTGGTGCATGACCATCAACTGGCTTATTGTGTTTTTGTGCTGCCTTAATTTTTGCCATGACCGCCGGATCATTATGTAGTACACCCGGAAAATTCATCATTTCAGATAAATAATAAATTTCGGGTCTTGAGAGTAAAGCGTCAACTTCTTTTTCATTGACTTCGGCACCAGCCGTTTCAAAAATAGTAGCAGGCACACAGCTTGGCGCGCCAAAGAAAAATTTAAAAGGGGTTTGTTTTCCGTTTTCAATCATGAACTCCACGCCAGCCACGCCACATACATTGGCAATTTCGTGCGGGTCGCTAATGGTCCCAATGGTTCCATGGAGTACGGCAAGTCTCGCAAATTCGGAAGGCACGAGCATACTACTTTCTATATGTACATGACTATCAATAAATCCGGGCATGATATAGGGTAGCGCCGGATTAATAGGCTCACTACTAGCCTCAATACGCTTAATATGGCCATCCTCGATCCAAAGGGTTGCCCCGTAGATACGTTTATTGGGGATGTCTACTAGGTTGCCGGTAACAGAATAGGGTTGTGTTGGGGTCATAAGGGCACTAAGGTACAATAGAAGGCCAAGCTTTAAACTTTACGCAATTCAATTTTTTGGTAAGCCAAATGAGTAGTAAATTACTCATCCAATTTAAACGTATATGAAAAAACTACATTTTGTATTAGCGGCGATGTTGCTGCAAGGTATGAGTGCTACAACAGTGGTTATGGCACAAAAATCAACGGCCAAAAAAGCGGCTGTTGCAGCACCTGTCGTTCAGGCACCCAACGTCGACTCTATTTTATTTTCAGAAGTAAAATATAGACTGGTAGGACCTTTTAGAGGAGGTAGAAGTGCTGCTGTTGCAGGCAGTTATGTAAATAACAATACTTTTTATTTTGGTGCTACCGGTGGTGGTTTATGGAAAACCACAGACGGTGGTAGCAACTGGAAAAATTTAAGTGATAAAAAAATAGGCGGCAATATTGGCGCCATTGCAGTAGCTCCTTCCGACGAAAATATTTTGTATGTAGGCGAAGGTGAAAATACCATGAGAGGTAATGTGGCAGAGGGTTTGGGTGGTATGTGGCGTTCCAATGATGGCGGTAAAACATTTACCAATATTGGTTTAAATGAAGGCCGTCATATTATTAGAGTGATTGTACATCCGCGTGATCCAAACACCGTTTGGGCCGCAGTGGTGGGTCATTTATTTGGGCCCAATCCAGAGCGTGGTGTTTACAAAACCACCGATGGCGGTAAAACTTGGAAACAAACTTTATTTGTAAACAACCAAACCGGTTGTTCCGATTTAGTGATGGAGCCAGGCAATCCATCTGTACTTTATGCAGGTATGTGGCGCGTGCAAAGAACACCACATAGCATGGAAAGTGGTGGTGAAGGATCAGGTTTATACAAGAGCACCGATGGTGGTGATACCTGGGTAAATATTTCTCAAAACAAAGGCCTTCCAAAGGGCGTTTGGGGTATCGTAGGCGTTGCTGTAGCGCCTTCTAACACCGATAAATTATATGCCATTATTGAAAATGCGGCTGGTGGTATGTTTGTTAGTAATGACGCTGGCACAACCTGGACATTAACCAGTAGCGATAATAATATTCGCCAACGTGCATGGTATTATAGTAAAGTATTTGTGTCGCCAACCAACGAAAATTTAGTGTACGCGCCTAACGTAAATTTTATGCGTAGTAATGATGGTGGTCGAACATTTACGAGCATAAACACACCTCATGGAGATCATCACGATTTATGGATTGATCCAAAAAATCCAAACCGTATGATTGTTGCAGATGATGGTGGTGCACAAGTTAGTTTTGATGGCGGTAACAATTGGAGTACCGAAAACAACCAGCCTACTGCTCAAATTTATAGAGTGAGTACCGACAATTCATATCCTTACCGCATACTTGGTGCACAACAAGATAATTCTACGATCAGAATAAAAAGTAGAACATCGGGTGCTGGCATCACAGATAAAGATTGGGAATCTACAGCAGGTGCAGAGAGTGGATTTGTTGTTGCAGATCCTTTAAATCCAGACGTGGTATATGGCGGTAACTATGGTGGTTATTTGTCTCGTCTAGATCACCGCACCGGAGAAAACAGAGCCATCAATGTGTGGCCTGATAATCCAATGGGAGCAGGGGCTGACGTATTAAAGTACCGTTTCCAGTGGAACTTCCCTATCTTTTTTAGTCCGCATAATCCTAAAAAATTATACACGGCGGGTAACCATTTATTTGCCACAGAAAATGAAGGAAAATCATGGGATATGATTAGCCCAGATTTAACCACCAACGATAAATCAAAACAAGGTCCTAGTGGTGGTCCGATTACCAAAGACAACACTTCGGTAGAATATTATTGTACCATTTTTGCAGCAGCAGAATCTGTGTTGGAAAAAGATTTACTCTGGACAGGTAGTGATGATGGACTTATTCATGTAAGTAAAGACGGCGGTAAAAATTGGGAAAATGTTACACCACAGGAAGCAGGAAAACAAATGATGTGGAACTGTATCGAAACAGATCCATTTAAAAAAGGTACTGCTTATTTTGTTGGAACAAAATATAAGATGGATGACTATGCACCGTATATTTTTAAAACAGAAGACTACGGTAAAACTTGGAAAAAAATTACAACGGGTATCAATCCAATGCATTTCACAAGAGCACTTCGTGCCGATCATAAGCGCCCAGGTTTATTGTATGCAGGTACTGAGTTTGGTATGTATATTTCTTTTGATGATGGCGCCAATTGGAAAAAGTTTCAACTTAATTTACCTGAAACACCTATTACCGATTTAACCATCAAAGAAAATGATTTGATTGTGGCTACCCAGGGTAGGGCTTTTTGGATCATCGATGATTTAGGCATTGTTCAACAACACCAAGCAGCTAATTATGCTAAAAATATCCATGTTTTTGATGTGAACCCAGTGGTAAGATCTGAAGGTGGTGGTAGAAGACGTGGTGGCTTTGGTGGCGGCATGGCAGCCAATATGGGTGCTAATCCTCCACTTGGTTCAGTGATCAACTATTATTTAAAAGGTGTAACTGACAGCAGCAAATTTTCTGTTACTGTGTTAGACAAGAAAAATAAAGTGATTAGAACCTTTAGCAAAAATGCAAAAGACCCTCAAGATAAAATTGATTTCACAGAAGGTATCAATCAGTTTGAGTGGGATATGAATTATCCTGCAGCTGAGCGCCTAGATGGATTGATTTTATGGAATGGTGGTGTGGGTACCGTTAAAGCGGCTCCTGGAAAATACACAGCTCGTTTTGTGTACCAAAAAGATACGGTGCTCGTTCCATTTGTAATTAAACCTAATCCTAATTATGCAGCAACAGAAGCAGATCTTGATGATCAAACTGCCTTTTTATTAAGCGTGCGTGATAAGTTCTCAGAAATTCAAAAAGCCATCAAAGATATTAGAGCAGTGCGTTCTCAAGTAAATGAGTTTACTGCAAAACTAGATGGACAAAAAGAATTAAAAGCCTTTGCTGATTCGGTGGTTAAAAAAATGACAGCTATCGAAGAAACTTTGTACCAAACAAAAGCAAAGAGTGGCCAAGACGTACTTAACTATCCAATTCGTTTAAACGATAAAATTGCAGGACTCTTTAATGTGGTAGCAAGTGGTCAAACAGCACCAAGCAAACAAGCTAAAGAAGCGTTTGCAGATTTAGCTGCGCAATCAGATGTCGCTTTAAATCGTTTAAAAGCAGTGATGGCTTCTGATGTAAAGGCACTCAATCAAATGATTCACGAAAAAATGGTACCAGTAATTGGTATCAAATAAATAATTAGCAATTAAATTACTCATCTAACAAATCGGGGCGGCGTGCTTTTGTACGCTGCACCGATTGTTCGTATCTCCAAGCTTCTACTTTTTTAGGATCGCCAGTTAATAGTACGTCGGGCACTTTGTCGCCTCTAAAATCGGCGGGTCTGGTATATACGGGTGGTGCTAATAAATTATCTTGAAAAGAATCCGTTAAGGCAGAGGTTTCGTCATTTAATACACCAGGAATTAAACGGCCAATAGCATCTACAACTACTGCTGCGGCTAGTTCTCCACCACTAAGTACATAATCTCCAATCGAAATTTCTAGTGTCACGTACTGTTTTCTAATACGTTCATCAATGCCTTTGTAGTGACCGCAAATAATTAAAATATTACCTTTTAAGGAGAGTTGATTGGCGGCGCTTTGGTTAAACCTAACACCATCAGGTGTCATAAAAATAATTTCATCGTAGGGGGCGGGTGCCTCTAATTCATCAATGGCATTGGCAAGGGTTTCGCATAAAATAACCATGCCTGCACCTCCGCCATACTGGTAATCATCTATTTGACCATGCTTATTAATAGCCCACTTACGTAGGCTATGTACGTTTACCTGCAAGAGCCCTTTTTCCTGCGCACGTTTCATGATGCTGTGTGAAAATGGGCCTTCTAATAATTCAGGCAGTACCGATAAGATGTCAATTTTTAGCATGCTTTATTTTTTATTCCATAAAACCCTCAATATCCCTGCGTTGTTTTTTAGTAGGTCTTCCTATTTTACTCAAACGTTTACCGGTTTGATAGGTAGCCGCTTCATACAGTACGCGGTCCAGTTCTTCAGGTGGTGTTTGATCTTCGTAATGTAAAATAGCCTCACTATACTGTACTCTTTTTTCTAGTAAGCCTGTTACTTTAATTACCCATCTGCGCGCTTCTGTTTTTACATCATACACATCACCTAGGTTTACAACTTTGGCTGCTTTTACATTGTCTCCATTACATTTCACTTTACCCTTGCTGCAAGCATCACCTGCCTGGCTTCTTGTTTTAAACAACCGAATAGCCCAGAGGTATTTGTCTATGCGTAGTTTTTCTTTACTTGCTGTTTGCATAAAACTGGTGAAAGTAAGGAATGGTTTCTATGCCTTTGTAAAAATTGACAATGTCAAATTTTTCGTTGGGGCTATGTAAATTATCGCTGTCTAGTCCAAAGCCCATGAATACAATTTTAAGGCCCAGTTCTTTTTCAAATAGCGCACAAATAGGAATACTACCACCACCTCTTACAGGAATAGGTTCTTTACCAAATGTTGCCGTAATTGCGCTTGCCGCTGCTTGGTATTCTTTAGAGTTAATAGGCGTCATATAAGGCTCGCCACCATGGTGTTCTGCGGCTTTAACGGTTACACCTGCTGGTGCAATAGAAGTAAAGTAGTTGATAATTTTTTCAGTAATTTTTTGTGACGATTGATTGGGAACCAGTCTACAAGAAATTTTTGCAAATGCCTTAGAAGGTAATACAGTTTTAGCGCCTTCACCGGTGTAGCCACCCCAAATACCATTTACTTCAAGGGTTGGTCTAATGCCCGTTCTTTCGTTGCTGCTATATCCCTTTTCACCCCATAGTTCTGTTACGCCTAAATCTTTTGCATATTCCGTTGCATCAAAAGGTGCTTCTGCCATTTTAGCTCTTTCGATATCTGAAGATTCAACAACGTCGTCATAAAAACCTGGAATGGTAATATGGTTGTTTTCGTCGTGGCAAGATGCAATCATTTTAGAAAGCATAGTAATAGGGTTTGCTACTGCACCACCATACACACCACTATGTAAATCTCTGTTAGGGCCTGTTACCTCTACCTCAATGTAACTTAATCCGCGCACGCCAATATCGATAGATGGATTTTCCATGCTAATCATTGAAGTGTCACTAATTAAAATAACGTTTGCTTCTAATAATGCTTTATTGGCTTTTACAAAAGTGGCCAAGTTAGGGCTTCCTACTTCTTCTTCTCCTTCTATCAAAAATTTGATATTGGTGGTTAGTGTACCCGTTTGCACCATCGTTTCTAACGCTTTTACGTGCATGTAAAATTGTCCTTTATCATCTGCAGAACCACGCGCATAAATTTTACCATCCTTGATAACAGGGTCAAAAGGTCCGCTGTTCCAAAGTTCTAGTGGATCAGCTGGTTGCACATCATAGTGTCCGTAAACAAGTACAGTAGGAAGTGCAGGATCAATTATTTTTTCGGCGTATACAATCGGGTGCCCTTCTGTTGGATAAATTGTTGCTGTTGTAGCGCCAGCTTCTACTAAACTTTTTTTAACAGCTTCCGCACAGGTAAGCATGTCATTTTTATTTTCGGTTCTAGCACTTACACTAGGTATGCGAAGTAATGTTAATAATTCTTCTAAAAAACGGTCTTTGTTTTTTTCTTGGTAGTCTTTCCAAACTTGCATATTCTTTTAATTTCTAGGGTTCTAATTGATGTTTTTTATCTGATAATATATTATCGAGGGTCCAAGTTAGTTTCTTTTCAAATGTGGCCTGTCTTTCGGTGCAATTTTTATTACAAATGCCACAGCTAATAGATAAACAACCATCGGTGTGCACAAAAAGTTCGATGGCGTCACCAAAATGTGATTTAATGAGATCCGATAAACTGTCTATTTCGCGGTGGGCTTCGTGTACATTTAAAAACCAAGGAACGGTTAAGTGACAATCGATGTGTAGTAAGCTGCCATATTTAATAACGCGTAAATTATGTAGGTCAATCCAGTTTTCTACTTTGTTTTTATTAAGTACTTGAATGAAGTCATTTAATAAATCTAGATCGGCTTCATCCATAATGCCCGCAAATGATGAGCGTATAATTTTATACCCGTTGTAAATAATGAGTAGGCTCATGCCTAGTGCAATTAATTTATCCAACCAATATACTTCCCAAATAAGCATAGCTCCAATGCCTGCAACAATGGCAAGGGTAGAGTAGGTATCTATTTGCAAATGTTTACCGCTAGCCTGAAGCGCTAAGGATTTATTTTTTTTACCAATTTTAATACAAACAGCACCCGCAAAATAATTAATGATTGCTGTTGCGCCTACAAGCCACAAACCCATGTCTAGTGCGTGTAATGGCTCGGTGCTAAAAAAATTGGTGAGGGTTTCATAAATAATTAATACGCCTGCAGCTACAATTAAAGTACCTTCTGCTGCTGCCGAAATAAACTCTGCTTTGCCGTGCCCATATGGATGATCCACATCTTTAGGTTTAGCGGCAACATATAAGCTATACAGTCCAATAAATCCAGCAACTACATTGACAATACTCTCTAGTGCATCTGTTAATACCGAAAGTGAATGCGTATAAAAGTAGGCCACTGTTTTTACAGTTAGCAGTAATACGCCAAGGCTGGTTATTACTATTTGTACTTTAAAATTTTCTTTGGCTAATTTCACAGATGCTTTTTTTGAAACCTTTTTAAAGGCGCTCTAGGGTATAATGTATAGGACAGGTTTTTGCAAGCATCGCAGATACACCACAATATTTTTCGTGACTTAAACTTACGGCTCTTTTAAATTGATCTAATTGTGATTCATCTACATCTGCTTTATAGATCATATGGATCACCGAAAATACTTTTGGAATTGTGTCGGTTTGTTCGGCAGTGGCTTCGATACATAATTTTGTAAAAGGCACTTTCATTTTGTTGAGGATTTCAACAACATCGATACCGCTACAGCCACAAAGTGATGCCAACATTAATTTTTTAGGATTCATGCCTGAATCTAAACTTCCATTTTCGATGGTAGTGTCTAGTCTTATGGTTTGTCCCGTTTCTGAACTAGCATCAAATGCCAAATGACTCACCCAATTTGTAGTTACTTTCATTGTATTTAATTTATTGTATGGCTTTTTCGTATCTGGCTGCTACAAAATCCCAGTTAACGAGGTTAAACCAAGCGGTAATATAATCGGCTCTTTTATTTTGATATTTTAAATAGTAGGCGTGTTCCCAAACGTCGATACCAAGTAGTGGGAAACCTTTAAACGTACTCACATCCATCAGCGGATTATCTTGATTGGCAGTAGAACCAATGGCTAATTTTTTATCAGCGCCAACAACAAGCCACGCCCAACCACTCCCAAATCTATTTTTTGCTGCGTCTGCAAACTGTGTTTTAAATCCATCCAATGAACCGAAACTATTGTTGATAGCAGCGGCCAGTGCACCCGTAGGAACCCCAGCTGGCGCAGGTTTCATACACTGCCAAAAAAGTTCGTGGTTGTAATGACCGCCTGCATTGTTGCGCATTTTAGCAGAATAGCTGCTTATTTTTTGTAAAATAGTTTCTAGGTTGCTATTGGTGTTTACGTTTTCGGCGGTAGCTGCGTCTTGCACATTTTTTGCATAAGTGGCAGCGTGTTTGCTGTAATGAATTTCCATGGTGAGCGCATCGATAAAGGGTTCTAGTGCAGTATACGCATAAGGTAATGGAAGTTGCGTAAAAGATGTGCCAACGAGGGTAGGTGATACTGCCCCAGCTAACACGGATGCTGCTTTATCATTAGACGCAAGGGCATGTAGTTGACTACCCGTAAGTGCCGTTACAACAGCTGCTTTAACCGTAGTGCCAATAAAACTTCGTCTAGAATTTTTGCTTGATTCTTGCGCTAACATGACTTAATAATTTAGTTACCTAAAGTTACTTTAAAACTTGCGGGTATAGGTACGAATTTTGGTAAACAGCCTGTAGTAATACTCTTGGTTAAACAGTTGTGCGTCTGCCATGGCTTTTACCACTAAAAAAATACTTATGGGTAGCAAAATAAAGGTAGAGAGCCACATACCCATGAGTGGACTTAGTTGAGCCGATTTCACAAACTTTTCTCCAAACGTATTAAAGAGGTGAAAAATCACAAAAAAGATAATGGCAAAAACCAGGGGTGTGCCAAGACCTCCTTTTCTAATAATGGATCCCAGTGGCGCACCAATTAAAAAAAGTACAAGGCATGCCGCCGATAAAGTAAACTTACGGTGCCATTCAATTTGGTGTAATTGAAGTGAGTTTTGACGTTCTTGGTAGTCTACGGCTAGGTAGTTTACATTGTTTTTAATACCAGTAACTTGGTTAGAAGCGTTTTCGATGATTTCGTTTTGAATAGAGTCGGGGATGGCTTCATCAAAATTTTTATAATTTTTTTTGATACCTGCTTTTGCCGCTGCCGTTAATGTCCATCCAGTATCGGTGGTATAGCGCGCAAACCGGATATAAGGGTTTACTTCTTTGCGGGTTCTAGCCGTGTACATACTATCTACATTATTGATAGAGTCGATGGCGGTATTAAGTTGACGTACGCTTAACATTTTAGGATCATAAAAACTACTGTCGCCACTTTTTTTAAGCTGGAAACTTTTTAAGTCAAATATTTTTTTATACTGCTTAAAGCCCATTCGAATAAATTCTGTTTTTGGAGTACCTCTCACACCTCTTTCTTCGTAACGCCATCCATTTTTCAAAATAAATTCTAAATATTTTTTGTCTTTGGTAACGCGCATAATACCGCTTTCGGCAAATAGCATATTGTCTTGTAGGCTATAATTTTTTTCAAATAAAACGATGTCATGAATAACGCTATCGTTCTTTTCTTTTTTACCTAGCTTAATAACGTAGCCATCCAGCTTATCATAAAAGACGCCTTCTTTAATATCAATAGCAGGTTTAGCAACAATGATATCAAACTTAAGGGTCGCTAGTTTGAGCTGTGTTACGGGAATGATATTATTGGCAAATAAAAAGGCGAGGCCACTTAAAAAAATGGTGATAACAACGAGTGGGCGCATAAAGCGCACGAGTGGAATACCAGCTGCTTTAATGGCTACAAGCTCAAACGACTCTCCTAAATTTCCAAATGTCATGATGGAAGAAAAAAGAAGAGCGAGTGGAAGCGCAACGGGTACCCATGATAAGGTAACGAGGCCAATTAAATAAAGTAGGGTAGGTAGGTCTAATCCTTTGCCCACTAAATCATCGATGTACAACCAAAAAAATTGCATGGTAAGTACAAACAACGAAATTAGAAATGCACCAATAAACGGTCCAATAAAAGAACGAATAATGAGTATGTCTAATTTTTTAATCAAAGCGCTGCAGGATTCTTTTGAAGAAGATAACGATATGTACGTAGCAGGCGCAGGAAAAACGAAAGTCTAGGCACCTAGTCTATGAAACAGTTCTTTCACTTGGTATTCCCAAAGTTGACTTTGATCTTTGATTTCATTTTTTTCAGCGAAATCTTTGATGATCAAAACTGTTTGGTTTGAAATTTCTGTTTTTTCAATTCTGAATTCGAAGTATTCATTTTTTTCGGAATGCAGCCATTGGTACTTGATAAACTTATCCTGCTCCTTTTCAATAACTTGTGCTTTGTCCGGAACACCGCCACCCCATGAAAAACTGAATTCACCATCCCATTCGTCCACTTTGTCGGCAAACCACTCTTGTAAACCGGCCGGCGTTGATAAAAACTCGAATAAAATACCTGGAGAGCATCTCACTGGAAATTCTATTGTAAATAATTGCTTCTTACTCATTACTTTGTCTATTTTACTACCCTTGTAGTCACGCAATAATATTAAATAATCTAACCCCGCCAAATGTTTTTTTATACCACTCGTGTAAATCTGCGTGAAATACCTTGGTACATTCTCGTGTACTTATGTATATAATTGATTATCAATAATTTGTAAGAATATAGGGGCGCTCTAATTTTTGCAAATACTTGTCAAAAAATGGTTAAAATTAGTTTCAGTTCAACCTATATTTGCAGCCCGAGCCATTATTGGCTGGATTTATCAGCGAAAATCAAACTGTTATGTTTCAAGGTTTATCGGAAAAATTAGAAAGTGCGTTTAAGAATTTAAAGGGTGAAGCGCGCATCAATGACCTCAATATTGCCAATACCATCAAAGATATTAGGCGTGCACTCATTGATGCCGACGTTAACTTTAAAATAGCCAAAGAGTTTACCGAAAAAGTAAGGGACAAAGCTGTTGGTCAAAAAGTAATCAACGCGGTAAGTCCTGGACAATTGATGGTAAAAATTGTGCAAGATGAATTAACGGAATTAATGGGTGGCGAAGCCGTTCAATTTAATGCCGTTGGAAATCCTGCTGTGATTTTAATTGCAGGTTTACAAGGTAGTGGTAAAACAACTTTTACTGGAAAGCTTGCGAATCATTTAAAAAATAAATTAGGTAAATCACCGCTACTTGTTGCAGCAGACGTTTACCGTCCTGCGGCCATTGATCAACTTGGTGTGCTTGCAGCACAAGTGGGTGTAGAAGTATATTCTGAAGTAGGTAATACAGACCCTGTTGCGATTGCAAAAGCAGCCATTGCACACGCAAAAGCAAACAATAAAAATGTAGTGGTAATTGATACTGCGGGCCGCCTTGCAGTAGATGAAGCCATGATGCTAGAAGTGGCTGCCATCAAGGCCGCCGTGAATCCTACCGAAATTTTATTTGTGGTAGATTCCATGACCGGACAAGATGCTGTAAACACTGCAAAAGCATTTAATGACCGACTTGACTTTACCGGTGTTGTTCTTACTAAATTAGATGGCGATACAAGAGGTGGTGCGGCACTCACCATTAAATACACGGTTAACAAACCAATTAAGTTTGTAAGTAGTGGTGAAAAATTAGATACGCTCGATATTTTTTATCCCGACCGTATGGCGCAGCGTATTTTAGGCATGGGTGATATCACATCACTTGTTGAAAAAGCGCAGGCACAATTTGATGAAGTAGAAGCGAAAAAATTAGAAAAGAAAATCAAAAAAAATCAATTTGATTTTCAGGATTTTCTAACGCAGTTACAGCAAATTAAGAAAATGGGTAACATCAAAGATTTGATGGGCATGATACCAGGCGTTGGTAAAGCCGTTAAAGATGTTGATATTAATGACAGTGCATTTGTGGGTATCGAGGCCATGATTAATTCCATGACTCCTTTTGAACGCGCCAACCCCGATTCCCTAACCCCGAGCAGAAAGCAGCGTATCGCCAAAGGGTCGGGTAAAGAACTCGCCGAAGTGAACGCCTTTATGAAGCAGTTTGATCAGATGAAACAAATGATGAAAATGATGAATAATATGCCAATGGGCGGTCGTTTCCCGGGCATGAAAAGGTAGTTTTAACCGAATTTTAGGTCATATTTAGGTTTTTTGGCGCCAAAATCACGCAAAATACCTATATTTGCAACCCTTAACAATATTTCTTAACGCCTATAAATTTCTATTTAACATGGCAGTAAAAATGAGACTACAAAGACACGGTAGTAAAAAAAGACCGTTCTACTTCATCGTAGTAGCCGATGGTCGTGCACCAAGAGACGGTAAGTTTATCCAAAAAATTGGTACTTACAATCCATTAACAGTTCCTGCAACTATCAACCTAGATCGTGAAAAATCTTTAGATTGGTTAAACAAAGGAGCTCAACCAACAGATACAGTACGTCGTATCCTTTCTTTTAAGGGTGTACTTTATTTAAAGCACTTATTACGTGGCGTAAAGCTTGGTTTATTTGATGATGCAACAGCGATGACTAAGTTTGAAGCTTGGCACAATGAGCATGAAGCAAATATTGCACGCAGAAGCGATGCACACAAATCAGAAGTACGTGCTAAAAAAGTATATGTTCCTGTTGTTAAAAAAGTAGAAGAAGTAAAAGTAGAAGAAGCTCCGGTTGCAGAACCAGAAGCACCAGCTGCAGAAGTGGAAACACCTGCAACAGATGCTCCAGAAGTAGCTCCAGAAGCATAATTCTATTACAACCTAATAGTAAACGCCCGCAACGAATGTTGTGGGCGTTTTTATTTCTGTAATATCCCAATTAATAAATAATTTGCAGCCATGAGTGAATACGTACACATTGGAAAACTAGTGGCCACGTTTGGTGTGAAGGGAGAACTTATTTTAACGCACGGGCTTGGTAAAAAAACAAACCTCAAAGACGTGGAAGTGCTTTTTGTAGAAGAACAAAAAGGTTCTTACCTCCCATACTTTATTAGCGGCTCAAAAGCCAAAGATGAAGCAGAAATGTACGTACAGTTTGAAGGCGTGAACACCAAAGAAGCAGCGGCCCGTTTTGTGTCTCGTCAGGCATGGTTATTAGAAAATGATTTTAGAAAATTAGCAGGTAAGTCGGCACCAATCGCACTACTTGGTTACGAGGTTATTACGGATGAAGATGAAAACCTAGGTCCCATAGAAGAAGTGATTGAACAGCCGCACCAAGTGTTGTTAAAAATTTCGTTGGAAGGTAATGAAGCGCTTATTCCGCTCCACGCCGAAAGTTTAGATTCCATCGATCATGATGCCAAAAAAGTGTACGTGATTTTACCCGACGGATTACTCGATGTGTATAGGTCTTAATTACCATGCAAACGCCTCAACGTTATATTGCCCATTTTGATTTAGATTCTTTTTTTGTAAGTGTAGAAATGCTACTAGATCCATCACTGCTTGGTAAAGCCGTTGTAGTGGGAGGCAGTAAGGATAGAGGTGTTGTTACCACCTGCAGTTATGAAGCAAGAAAATTTGGCGTACGCAGTGCCATGCCAATGCGAAAGGCCATGGAATTATGTCCGCACGCTATTATTGTAAAAAGTTCGTACGGGCAGTATGCAAAATACTCTGCCTGGGTTACAAATATCATTGCATCAAATGCACCTCTATATGAGAAAGCGTCTATCGATGAATTTTATATTGACCTAACGGGCATGGATACTTTTTTTAATCCACTCGAATGGACCATCAAGCTTCGACAAACCATTATGGATGAAACGGGGCTTCCTATTTCGTTTGGACTTGCGACCAATAAGTTGGTTGCAAAAATTGCCACCGATGAAGCAAAGCCCAATGGTTATTTATTTGTAACGCCTGGAAAAGAAAAAGAATTTTTAGCGCCACTGCCCGTCGAAAAATTAGGCGGCGTAGGAAAAAAATCGCATCAAACCCTTTTAGGGCTTGGCATTTATACTATTGGCGATATTTTAAAGTATGATGCTGGGTTATTGGAAAAAGCACTTGGTAAATGGGGTTCGCAACTGGTGCGTCAAGCAAATGGTTTAAGTGATTCGGTGGTATCGCCACACCGCGAATCAAAATCTATTTCTGCCGAAAATACTTTTGAAGAAAATACTGCAGATATAAATATTTTATTGGCACAACTAGTAGGACAGGCCGAGCGTGTAGCCTACGAACTCAGGCAAGAAAAAAAATTTACCACTTGTGTAGCTATCAAATTTAGAAATGCAAATTTTGAAACGAGTACCAGACAAATTACGATTCCAGCAACTATTGCAGATAGTGATATTATAAAAGCAGCCACCGATTTGTTTACGAAACTCTATGTGCCCGGCACACTTGTAAGATTACTGGGCGTGCGTTTGTCAGGACTCACAGATACCGGCGCACAAACCAATTTGTTTGATAATAAAACAGAGCAACATGCGCTCTACGAAGCCATTGATGCGGTAAAAAATAAATTTGGAAAATCGGTGCTACGCAAGGCGCGCACCATTAAAAAACCCGAATAATACTAAGCGTCCCATTTACGAAGCTGCTGCAGTAGTGCACGTAAATCTTTAGGGATCGGCGCTTCAAAATTAAATGTTTCGGTTCCTAAAGTAAAGGTTAAGGTATGTGCGTGCAGTGCTAGTCTAGAAAGTATGGGCCTTTCTTCATCTTCGGCTTTCGAAAGTTTGAATTTCTTTTTTAATGAAGACAATAAAATAGGTTCGTTGTTGCCATATAAAGGATCACAAGCAATGGGGCTTCCAATATGCTGCATGTGTACCCGAATCTGATGCGTTTTACCCGTATGAATTTGTAGGGAAAGCCATGCATACTTTTTAAATCTTTCCACTACTTTGTAATCCGTTAAAGCGGGTTTGCCTTTTACGTGCGTAACCATTTTTCCATTTTTGCCCGGATGCTCCATAATCGATGCATCTACACTGCCTTCATCATTTACGGGGTTACCTAATACAAGTCCCACATAATGTTTTTCTACATCCCTTCCTTCAAATAAAACAGAGAGAGCTTGGTGCGCTTCTTCGGTTTTTGCAAATACAATAACGCCACTGGTGTCTTTGTCGAGGCGGTGCACGGTAAAAATTTCACCAAATTGTTGTCTGAGTATTTCTTTTACAGAAATATCAATACCAAACCTGTCCGGAATACTTAATAATCCAGAAGGTTTGTCTATTACAATAAATGCGTCGTTTTCAAATATTACAGATAAGCGCATCGAAAAGTTTTTCTAAAATAAAATAAGGTAAAAATTAGGCTTCTTCTTTTGATTTACGAACAAACGATTTGTTCATAAACTTAAGTAAGCGCACTTCTTTTTCTTGTAAGAAACGGTACTTACCGCGGTCTACATTTTTTTTGGTAAGGTTGGCAAACATAACACGGTCAAGACCTCTAACGTCGTATCCTAAATGTTCAAATATGCGGCGTACAATTCTGTTACGACCACTATGAATTTCAATACCAACTACATTTTTATCTTTCGCGTTGGCATAGCCACATGCGTCGGCTGCCACAAACCCATCTTCTAGTGTAACACCTGCTAATACTGCTTCTAAGTCTTTTTTTGCAACAGGTCTATCAAGTGTAACCTCGTATATTTTTTTAATTTCAAAAGAAGGATGCGTTAATTTTTGTGCGAGTTCACCGTCGTTGGTTAATAACAAAACACCCGTTGTGTTTCGGTCCAAACGTCCCACCGGATATACTCTTTCTGGTGTAGCACCTTTAATGATATCAAGTACTGTTTTACGCCCTTCTGGATCGTTTGCAGTAGTGATGTAATCTTTTGGTTTATTGAGTAAAATATAAACGGCATTTTTTTGTAAGTATACCTGCTTGCCTTTTACAATTACCTTATCAGTTTGTGCTACTTTAAAACCAGGTTCAAATATTTTATCGCCATTCACAACTACCTTACCGCCTTTTACAAGTTCGGCTGCTTCTCTACGTCCACACACACCGGCATGCGCAATAAATTTATTGAGCGGCATTTGCTCTGCAGTTTTTAGCGCAATAGGAGCGGGCATACCTGCTACTGGCGTAGCTTGAAACTCTTTGCCACGTTGTGTTTTAGCTGGTGTAATAGGTCTTGCAGATCCAGTAGGTCTAACTGATGCGGAAGAGCTCGCCTCAGTTGGTCTTGCAGCACCTGCCCTTGGTGCACGATTATCTCTACTAGTTGGGGCAGTTTTGCGTGCACCAGGTTTTGTTGATTTTTTGAGCGGCTCTGTAACAAGCCCGCGCATTTTATCTTTTTTACGTTGGCGCATTTCTTCGCCAGCGGCTCTCGCTTCTTGTTTGATTTTTTTCTTCTCTTGTCGGAAGGCTTCTTTTACTGCGCTACCCTTTTTTTGGTTCGCAAACTTGCTGAAGTTGTCGGTTCTTTTTTGCATACAATTGTTTTGCTGTTTTTCAACAGGATGTTTGGTAATTATTTACCCTTATTGGCTAGTTGACCACAAGCCGCGTCGATGTCTTTACCCCTGCTTCTTCTGAGGCGGGCGTTTACGCGGTTGGCTTCTAGGTAATTCATGAAATCTTCGATGCCTTGTTCGTCTGGCTTGGTCATGTTAAAGGTATCGATAGGGTTGTATTCGATAATGTTTACAAGGTCTGCGGGCACTTGACGGAATAATTTTACCAGTTCTTCTGCATCTTTTTGAGAATCATTAAAATTCTTAAATAAAATGTATTCGAACGTGATTTCGTTACCGGTTTGCTTATAAAAATAATTCATGGCATCCACCAAAACCTTGATGTTATTGGTTTCGTTGATAGGCATGATTTCATTTCTTTTTTTGTCGTTGGCAGCGTGTAATGATAGAGCTAGTTTAAAACGCACTTTATCATCACCTAGTTTTCTAATTTGTTTAGAAACACCAGCCGTAGAAACGGTAATTCTGCGCGGGCTCATAAAAAGGCCATCCTCCGCAGAAATGCGTTCTATGGCTTTTAGCACGTTGTCGTAGTTGAGCAGGGGTTCACCCATACCCATAAAAACAATATTGCTTAGTTTCTTTTCAAAAATTCTTTCACTCTCTTTATTGAGTAACACAACCTGATCATAAATTTCGTCGTAGGTTAAATTTCTTTTGCGGTCCATGGTTCCGGTAGCGCAAAACTTGCAACTTAAACTGCAACCTACTTGAGAAGATACACAGGCTGTTTTTCTTTCTTCGGTCGGAATTAAAACGCCTTCTATAAAATGCTTGTCAAATGTTTTAAACCTTGATTTTACGGTACCGTCTTCGCTAACCTGTGTTTTATCGATTGTTAATGCGGGTAAAATAAATGTCTCGTTTAATTTGGCACGTAGCTCTTTGCTCAGGTTGGTCATGTCATCAAAAGAATGCGCATGCTTTTGCCAAAGCCACTCGTGTACCTGTTGAATTCTAAATTTTTTCTCGCCCAGCCCCTCAAAATACTCCGTAAGCTCTCCTAGGCTCAAATGCCTAATATTTGGTAAATCCCTGTTCATAACTGCAAAGATACCTTTAAAGGCCTAAAAACTTAAATTTAACAGGGAGAGGCACAACAATTTAAAGGCTAGATGGTTATATTTGACTATAACATTAACCATTACCTATGAAAAAGATCCTTTTATTAAGCACATTATTACTTGG
>JACCDN010511843.1_pt1 | contig 71376 bp, 67 predicted proteins | sample 7441691 | NCBI WGS metagenome assembly JACCDN01 (sample SAMN15323439, study PRJNA562643) | freshwater metagenome | isolation source: river surface water | place: USA:Blue River Watershed | collected 2017-08-16
CCATTCTTTACTTGCTAAAGGGCCAGGCCCTTTCAAAAATTTTGCATAAGTTTGCTGACACAACGTTGAACCAATCTTGTTATTATCTTCAAAAAGTATTTCAAGGGGCCAAATAGGCACTTTACTAGCTGTTTCAATAATCTGAGTGGTAACAGCTATCCCACTCACATCTAAAGAACAGCCATTATAAAGGTGTGGCACAATTTTCTCAGGCTCAGCAGCAATGACCGCTAAATCATAATCGCTTGTTTGCACATAATCACCACGAACTCTTGAACCGTGCATCAATATTGCTTCCGGATTATATTGCTGAATAAGATGCGTTGTAATTTCTTTAATCATAAATTAAGTGAGTCTAACTTATTTTTTGAGAATATTCTTTTCAATATAAGCAAATAGAGATTCCCAAAAAGCAAGCAATCTCTTGGTTTGAATAAATGCATTATTCAAGTTATCCGCTAAAAAGACAGGATTATCTGGATATTCACGAGTCAATATATTACGCAGCTTACGCAAATCCATCCACCAGGAAGCACTTGGCAATAACTCCAGTTGCTCTAATTTATTTAATTTATCAATGAAACTTTTATTAATAACTTCTTCTCCCAAACATTCCAGCAAAAACGGAAAAACCTTTTCTCCTAACGTATCTTGAAATTTGGAAAAACGAGTGGTAAACAAATCAAAATACGGTAAATCTTCCTCATGAATTGCACTGACCATCTGTTCACTAAAAGGATAAAATCGCTCAATCCTGCCTATGGCTAAATTCAATCTATCAATATGAATTTGGCAAATCGTTAGCTCTTCCTTCAATAAATCTCTAAAGTTCATAACAGTTTGATTCCTTCTTCTTTTGCAACTTCATAAATTGGCAAATCGAATCCCGCTATTTTCAAAACCACATCAATTTTTTGTTCTCCAAGCGCTATTTCTAAATTCGTCAGAAATTTTATCTTGGCTTCACTGGCATTTTCAGCAGACATTTTTGTTTCAATATACAAATCTATATCTCCGCCTCGTTTATTTAAATCTACGCGCGATCCAAATATCCACAAATGATCGCTCGCCAAAAAGTGAGAGCGAAAAATTTTACATATCGCAAGCACTTCAGAATCCGTTAGGCGGATACCTTTCATAAAGTAATTTTCTTTATTTTGTTGTTGTTATCTTAACGTTATTGAGTATAAAAGTGAATTTTTTAATCCCACTTCCACTCTTTCCAAAACGCACGCACAATCGTACTAATAATTGCAGCGGCTGGTAATGCCAGAACAATACCAAAAAATCCAAACCAGGTAGCTCCTGCAAGCAAGCTAAACAGAACCCAAACTGGTGGCACGCCAATACGGCCACCAACAAATCGCGGTGTTAAAAAATTTCCTTCAATCGCTTGCACAATCATAAAGACCAATCCTATAGAAATAAGCGGATTCCAGGTATCGAAACTGCCTAAATGAATCAGTGTAGCAAATAAAAATCCAATTAACGCGCCAATGTAGGGAATAAAAGAAATACATCCTGTGAATATTCCTACAGATATAGCGTTTTTATGACCTACAATCGTTAACCCTACTGAATATAAAACAGCTAAAATCACGCAAACAAGTAGTTGTCCCTTAGCATAACTTGAAAGATTTTTATCAATCACCTGAACATACTGAATAATTTTTTTTGCACTTTTTTTAGGTAAAAGTGCCCCTGTAACCTCAATAAAACTTGGCCAATCTTTCAATATGTAAAACATAACAACTGGCGTTAACACAACAAGAGAAATAATATTTGCTAAGGCTAAGCCATTACTAAATACATCTATAGCAAACTGAATCATCAACATCATAATGCTACTAAATTGCCCACTAATATGAGACTTTATTTTTTCAATTTGGTCTGGGTTAAGGTGCTCAACAGCAAAATCAAATATTGGATTTATTAAACTGTAAAAGTGCTGCACCAGCATTGGCATACTTCGCGATAAAAGAATTAACTCCTTTTGTAAAAAAGGAACCATAACCATCATCATTATTCCAAGCAAGAAAAGCACAGCGAGAATCATCAGTAATGCACCAAAACCTCTTGGGATTTTTGCTTTTTCAAGAGCAGTCACCGGACGATTTAACACATACGCACCTATAAACCCTGCCACAAAAGGCACCAAAATCGTACCTAAACTATGCAAAGCAACACCTACCACAACAGCGACGGCAAGCATAATAATAGAATTTAATTTATTAGGCATTCAAAACCCCAAACTTTTTCAGTGCGCCACCTATAGCTATCGTATCTCAAGTGCATCATCTTTTTGCGTTAAAATCAACTGCTCTCCGGCTTTTACCGTACCTTCTAAAATTTTCAAAGCCAAAGGATCTTGCACAAGTTTTTGAATTACACGCTTTAAAGGACGCGCACCATACACGGGATCATACCCCAAATCTGCCAATATTGCTGCTGCCTTTTCATCCCAAGTTAGAATAAGTTTTTTATCTTCTAATCTTTTTGCTAACTGCTTCAGTTGAATTTCAACAATCTTCACCATGTCAGCTTTTTGCAAACGATTAAAAATTAGCATCTCATCCAGACGATTCAAAAATTCAGGACGAAACGCTTCACGCACCACCTGCATTACTTGATCACGCACTTTAGGAATAATAACATTCTCTCCATCTGGCTGATGCGCAAGCGCCTCAGATCCAAGATTTGACGTTAAAATGATAATTGTATTTTTAAAATCAACCGTGCGCCCTTGCGAATCAGTTAAACGACCATCATCTAGAACTTGCAGCAATATATTAAACACATCGCGATGCGCTTTCTCAACTTCATCAAATAAAATCACTGCGTAAGGCCTGCGACGAATACTTTCAGTTAACTCCCCACCTTGCTCATACCCCACATAACCAGGAGGCGCTCCAATCAATCGTGCAACACTATGCTTTTCCATGTATTCCGACATATCAATGCGCACCATGCTTGCTTCATCATCAAATAAAAATTCCGCTAACGCTTTACAAACTTCTGTTTTACCAACACCTGTTGGCCCTAAGAATAAAAATGACCCCATCGGACGATTTGGATCTTGAAGCCCCGCTCTTGATCGCCGTATTGCATTTGCAATCGCTGTTATTGCATCGTCTTGTCCAATCACACGCTCATGAATATGGTCTTCAATTTTTAAAAGTTTTGCTTTTTCACTCTCCAGCATTTTTTCAACAGGAATTCCTGTCCAACGCGCCACAACTAACGCAATATCTTCTGCTGTTATTTGTTCTTGCACACCCACGCTATGGCCATTTTTTTGCAAATCATTTAGCGTCATTTGTAAATTTGGCAATTTTCCGTACATAATTTCGCCAGCTTTTGCCAAATCTCCACGGCGTTGGGCTATTTCTGCATCAGATTTTAGTTTATCAATTTCTGCTTTTAATCGCCTTGTTTCTGATATTGATTTTTTATCTTTCTGCCAAACTTTTGAAAGTTCTGCAGATTTTTCCTCTAATTCAGCAAGCTCCTTTTCTAATTTTTCAAGGCGATCTTTTGACGCTGCATCTGTTTCCTTTTTTAGTGCTTCACGCTCAATCTTCAGCTGCAAAATACGCCTATCTAATTCATCAATATCTTCTGGTTTAGAATCCACAATCATCCGCAAGCGACTCGCTGCCTCATCCATCAAATCAATTGCCTTATCGGGCAAAAAGCGATCGCTTATATAGCGATTTGAATAAACACATGATGCCACAATGGCACTATCACTTATGCGAATACCATGGTGTAATTCATATTTCTCTTTAAGACCACGCAAAATAGAAATACTATCTTCAACACTTGGTTCTTCAACCATCACTGGCTGAAAACGGCGCGCAAGTGCTGGATCTTTTTCAATGTGCAAACGATACTCATCAAGTGTAGTGGCACCTATGCAGTGCAGTTCTCCCCTAGCCAACGCTGGCTTTAACATATTTGAAGCGTCCATCGCTCCATCAGTTTTTCCTGCACCCACAAGGGTATGCAACTCATCAATGAACAATATGACATCACCTTCGGCCTTAGTAATCTCATTCAGAACTGCTTTTAATCTTTCCTCAAAATCCCCCCGAAACTTTGCCCCTGCAAGTAAAGCCCCCAAATCTAACGCCATCAAACGTGTGTTTTTCATAGACTCAGGCACGTCTCCATTTACAATACGCAAAGCAAGCCCCTCTGCAATGGCAGTTTTTCCAACGCCAGGCTCACCAATCAACACAGGGTTGTTTTTTGTACGACGCGTCAATACTTGAATGGTTCGACGAATCTCTTCATCACGCCCAATAACCGGATCTAGTTTTCCTTTTTTGGCAACATCCGTAAGATCTCTAGCATATTTTTCAAGTGCTTCTAAATTCTCATCAGCTGTTTGACTATCCATACTTTTCCCCTTTCGCATATCATTAATTGCCGTATTAAGTTTTGATGGTGAAATATGATGTTTTTCAAAAAATTCTTTAGTAGGCGTAGTCACGCTTAATGCAAGCATGACCATATCAACTCCGGTAAATTTATCTTGAATCTTTTTTGCGTTGCTATTAGCGGTTTCTAGAACTTGGGCCAGCTCTCTAGATAGGTACATCTGATCTGCTGCACCTATAACCTTTGGAAGACGATCAATCTCTTTTATGCACTCGTCTTTTAATTTTGGTAAATTCGCTCCTAATTTTTCAAGAAGTCTACTTACTAGATCATTCGACGATTCTAGCAGCGCGTGCAGCACGTGCCACGGACTTAACTGCTGGTTTTGGTTGTTCATCGCTTGCATCTGTGCTGTTTGTAGCGCTTGCTGCATCGATTGGGTAAGCATTTCTGGATTCATCAGGAACCTCCACTACTTCACGTTGCGTTTTTTCAGCAACAAGTCGATCCTGCAGACGTTCGTTCAATATACGTTGATAGTGATCTGCGTGCTGATAAAAACTCTCTGCCGACACTCTATCACCAGAAGATATAGATTCGCGAGCAAAATTATTAAATTTATCGACAAATTGTTTTAGGTATTGCACGTTATGGCGACATCTAGAATCAATGCGACCAACTTCGTTAACGCCTGTATACTGCCTGTCTTGATTTGTGCCTGATGAAGGAGGCCTTGAAGGGCGCCCTTTCATTTTGGGCTTACGCATATGATGCATTTTCATTATTACTTACACAACCACTGATATCATTTGGAAAAATTCTCAATCGCACTTATACTTTTAAGTATGCGATCTTAACACTTACGCTAACGCGCAATATACACATTAATGATTCATTTCTTAGTTGCCAAGCTTTTTTTTATATTTTTTAGCATTTGCCACATAAATGCTACTGAAACAGTTGTTGCCCCATCTGTTCTTTGCGCAAACATAGGAAACGCTAGATATTTACAACTAAATCACGCCAGCAACAGTAAATTAGCAGTTTTTTCTTTTGGTCAAAAATGGTATGCCGTTTGGGAGCTTGAGCAACCCGCAACTGATATTGTATTGCCTTCCCAAGAAGAATGGCCTGCAGGTTTTATTTCTATCAAGAAAATTTCAGATATTCAAACCTCTAGACCCTGCATTATATTCTCTTTTGAAGTTTCTGCTGAAATGATGCCATTCGTTATTAAAACTGAAAAAGGATGGGGAATTAACATCGTATCGGATTATCTTTTAAAAGATAATCCAAACCCAAATCAAATTTCTTTTGATCAAGAAGCCGGACATTTTCAAATCCTTAATGCAAACAACACCTCCTTTGTAGTATTGAACATGCCAACAGGAGAAGAACTAAATGTTATCCCGACAGGTCATCCTGACACCGGTCTTGACCCTTCACATACTCACTATGTAGATATCTATGAATCCGTACAAGGAGCATGTCTATACTTAAAAAGCGATCAATTTTTTATCGAAAAACAAACAGATGACGCAGCATACTATCCAACCAAAGAGCCACTATTGCGTTCTCAAGCACTTCTTGAAAATATTAGCGATCTTCCTCCAAACATCACTTTTATAAAGACTGGCGATTTCACTTACGAATTCCGTAATTTTCTGGCTGAAAAAGCACGTCAAGATACAAAAAACAGATCCCTCCATCTTCTAAGAAAAGCATGGGTTGAACTTGCCCTAGGAGCAGGAAACGAAGCCGCGCAAACAATATTTTTACTAGGCAAGGAAACCCCAAATTTCACAAACTCTCTTTTTTATCAAATCATTTTAGGTTTTTCCCAATTTTTGTCGCAAAATTATAAAGCATCTATTGAAACTTTATCCTCTCTACCAAACACCCCAGAAATCAATTTATGGCGAAAACTATCTCAGTGCCAACTTGATCAAAGGGTTGTCTTTAGTGAAAGCACGGTTTCAATTCTTAAAAATTACCCACAAAATTTAAAGGATTACATTTTTTCCAGACTTGTACCTTATTTATTTGAATCTCGTCAGATCAAACTTTTAAAAACTATTTTACAAGAAATCACGCCACAAGCTGAATCCGCAAAAGCAATAATGTCTTTCTACAAAGCCATGCATGTATTTACCTTTGAAGATAAAGACCAGGGATACAAACTACTATTACCAATTGCAAAAAATGAAACCCCTTATCCTATCCCAAGTGACCTACAAACTGAAGCTAAGCTGGAAACGTATTTTCATGAAAATGGCGAAGCAAACGAAGATGAGTTAATAAAAGAACTAGATATTTTACGCACCCAAGCTCGCGGACATGATATCGAAGTGAAAATTTGCTTAAGACTAATCAAGCAGCTAGAGAAGAAAAAAAATTACCCAAGAATTATAGACCTTACCCAAGACCTCTTACTTCGTTTTAAAAAATTTGATGTCTCTTTGGGGCTTCATCAACTGCTAAGAAGTTACCTAGAGCAATACTTCGTAACAACCACAGAAAATCAGTCAACTGTAAAAACTATTAGTTTATTTGCAAAATACAAATCAGTAATTGAACGTTATTCAGTATATGAAAAAATTGCAGAAAGTGTTGCTAAAAAATACGAACAGCTTGATCTGCTAGATAAAGCAGCAGAACTTCTTACAGAAATAGTTAAGAAAACCTCAAACCCTGAGAAAAAAGTAGAGCTCCAAATAAAAATTGGAAATATCAATGTGAAAAATTCTAAGCCAAAAGAAACCATCAAGCTCTTGTCGGGCATATACCCAAGCGTTGGGGAAGAATATCAAAAGCAAATAGAAGTTATTATGTCTAGGGCATACTGCCTAGAAAAAGATTTTGACACAGCAATTCAATGGTTACAGCGCCACCCAGCAAAAGAAAACAAACGAGCAATAGCCGATATTTATATTATTACTGAAAATTATGAACACACAGTAACCAGCCTAAACGATTATATTTCATCACTTGCCCAAAATGATGACAATCAGAGAGAAACTGCATTAGTTCAACTGGCAGCTGCATACCATATACAAACAAATTCTGAACAGTTAAAAACCCTATTTGATGACAATAAAGATTTCATGCAAGGGCGAAAAAATGAGAAAATTTTCATAATGCTCTGTCGCCCGCAAGCTAAAGATCTCAAAACATTCCAGGAAGTGTATGACTACATCAACGATGGCAATGTAATAAGAGAAATTTTTGAACAGCAGCAGTAAAATAAAAAAGCCCAGAAAATCCTGAGCTTTTTCTTTTAATAGTGCTTGTGAAAAATTAACGCTTACTGAATTGAAATCTTCTACGCGCTTTTGCCTGACCGTATTTCTTACGTTCAACCACACGGCTGTCACGTGTTAAGAATCCGCCTTGCTTCAACAAGCTGCGTAATTCAGGCTCAAAATTTACCAGCGCCTTGCTAATACCATGACGCACCGCTCCAGCTTGACCTGAAAGTCCACCACCAATAACTGTACACCACACATCATACTGACCATGGCGATTTACGCTCTGAAATGGTTGGCCAATAAGCATCTGCAATACAGGGCGCGCGAAGTATTGAGCCCCTTCACGACCGTTTACTAATAGCTTACCATGGCCTGGTTTAATCCAAACCCTAGCAACAGCATTCTTACGCTTTCCCGTTGCATAGGCTCTACCTTGAGCATCAACCTTCTTCTCATATTTAATCGCAGCATCATCAGAAGTGAAACCAGTGCTTGTAGCAGCGACACCACTATTTGAAACTGCAGATTTTAGGTCTTCTAGACCAACTTTATTTGTGGTCATTATTTGCTCCTTTTATTCTTTGGATTCATCGCAGCAACATCTAAAACTACTGGCTGTTGCGCTTCATGAGGATGTGCTGCACCGGCGTACACTTTTAAATTGCGCATAATTTGACGCCCCAAAGGACCTCTTGGCACCATGCGCTCAACAGCTTTCATTAGCACTCGCTCTGGATGACGACCTGACAAAATTTGTCCCATCGTGCGTTCTTTAATACCTCCAGCATAACCTGTATGCCAGTAAAATATTTTGTCTTTTAGTTTGTTACCAGTAAATTGCACTTTTTCAGCGTTAATGACGACAATGTTATCACCACAATCTACGTGCGGTGTATAAGAAGCTTTATGCTTGCCTCGTAAATGATTTGCTAGAACAGCTGCTAGACGCCCTACCACTAAATCAGTAGCGTCTACCAAAAGCCAGTTCTTTTTTACATCTTGAGGACGAATCGATTCAGTCGTTTTCATGATTTTTTTCCATTAATTAAGTCTTGAGTTTTTATAGCTAATTTAAAAATTCATTGCAACAGAAAACGCAAAAAGCCCAAAATACATAGCATCTACGCTTATGGTATAATAATACCTATTTTTCCACCCTTAAAAACCAAAAGAAGAAAGTCCAAACCAACACCCAGACCTTAAGTTCTTTTATTTTTCATATTGAATTATTCTTATATTTATCATAAATTTTTCATTCATTTTATCAAACTTAATTAGTAGGAGCACAAGCTATTTATGAATAAACAAATTATCAAACTATGCATGCTAGGAACAATATTGCTGTCTTCTTCTCAACTTTTTTGCAAAGCACCAAAAAATGATCAAGATGATTCCTACCCATCTGATGATCACGACGATACGACTTATATTTATCAGGAAAACGATAACCATCTACCCGACCATCAAAGCAACATTATAAATCAGATTTGTGAAAGAAAAAGTATTGCTGTTTATGAAACAGATAGAATGCAGGTGACAGATGCTATTCTTTCTATACCTGAAGAAAATTTAATACCAGAGTTTACAGATGTTGTATGCCTCCTCACTCAAGTAATGAACGGAGAAACCACACGTTTTGTCATTGAAGACATCAGTAAAATGCCGGAACTTTTTAATGATATTTTTAGCGTTTTTGACCAGACCACAATGCAAAATCTAAATGAATTTGCAGAGCCTAACGACATAGCAAGCCTGATAAGAGATCTTCCTTTTATGAAACAGGATATGTGGCAAATCGAAATTGACAGACTTATTCACATTGGCCGCAAAAAAAATAGCTAGCAACTATTTAATCGTTCTCCAGATGCGACGCATTGTTGCCCAGAATAATCCGGTCATTACAACTAAATACATTAGTACTTTCAGTCCTAACCGCTTACGCTGTTCAGCCTCTGGCTCACTAGCCCAAGCTAGAAATGTAGTCACATCATGAGCCATTTGCTGGACAGTAGGTTTGGTGCCGTCATTATAAACAACAAGCCCTTCACTAAGCGGCGGCGCCATTGAAATTGCATGCCCTGGAAAATACTCATTATAGTATTGCCCAGCTCCACCCTTAAAATCAGGGTTGTCCTTGAACCCTGTTAAAAGCGCATATACATAGTCTGCACCACCCACCCTTGCCTTAGTAATTAAAGATAAATCTGGCGGCAATGCACCGTTATTTGCAGCTCTGGCTTGCTTATCATTGGCATAAACAAGCGGAAAATAATCTGATGGTCTGCCGGGGCGCTCAAACATTTCCCCATCATCATTTGGGCCATCTTTAATTTGGTACTGGGAAGCCAACACTTTAATTTCCGACTCACTCAACCCCAACGCTTTCAAATGACGAAATGAAACATATTTAATGCTATGACACGCAGCACACACCTGTTTATACACTTGGAAACCACGCTGCAATGCACCTCGATCAAAAGTTCCAATGGGTGAGGCGTAACTCCAGTTTTTTTTAGGTGGAATAACAGCGTTTTCAGCTGTGAGCTTCGTAATAATCACCAACAATAGCAATACGCACTTCATAAAATCTCTCACGGTACTTCCCAAGTTTTCTCAAACCTATCAAGTAAGGGGTAAAAAACCCAAAAATGAATAAAATAGTAGGCAGTGGCTAACCTTCCCATCCATAAATAAATTCCCTCTGGTGGCTTTGACCCAATCCACCCCAACACAATAATATTAATCAGCATCAGCCAAAACAATTTAGAAAAAATAGGACGATACCTTGCACTACGCACCGGATGACGATCAAGCCATGGCAAAACCATTAGCGTAAATACCGCCCCAAACATTGCCAGCACCCCTCCTAGCTTACTTGGAATTGATCGCAAAATTGCATAAAAGGGCAAAAAATACCATTCCGGCACAATATGAGGAGGCGTCACCAAAGGATTTGCTGGAATATAATTGTCAGGTTCCCCAAAAAAATTCGGCGCAAAAAATACAAAACCTGCATAAACACACAAATAAACCCCAAGACCAAATAAATCTTTAATGGTGTAATAAGGGTGAAAAGGGATTTTATCCTTAGCTTTAGTCTCTATCCCTGTAGGATTATTAGAACCAAACTGATGCAAACTCACCATGTGCAACATCACCACACCAATAATCAGAAAAGGAAATAAATAATGCAATGCAAAAAATCTATTCAAAGTTGGATTATCAACCGAAAAACCTCCCCAAAGCCACTGCACAATACTTTCTCCGCCAGGAAAAGCTGAAAACAAATTGGTAATAACCGTCGCCCCCCAAAAACTCATTTGCCCCCAAGGTAACACATATCCCATGAATGCTGTTGCCATCATCAATAGCAAAATCACAACCCCTAAAATCCACAGTAACTCTCTCGGCTTTTTATACGAACCATAATAAAGCCCACGAAGCATATGCAAATACACAACAATAAAAAATATCGAAGCCCCATTCATATGGATGTAGCGAATCAACCAACCAAAATTAACTTCGCGCATAATGCGCTCAACACTAGCAAAGGCATAATCAACGTGGGGAACATAGTGCATGGCAAGGAAAATTCCACTTAAAATCATAATCACCAAGGTAATGCCAGCCAAAGAACCGAAATTCCAAAGATAATTTAGATTTTTAGGGGTTGGATAATCCTTTAATTCTTTACGAAACAAGGTGACTATAGGCAGGCGATAGTCAATCCATTCTAGTATTTTCATAAAATTTATCCGATTTTTATAATCGTGTTGTTATTCAATAGCTCATATGCAGGCACATCTAAATTCCTAGGTGCCGGACCTGAGACTATACGCCCAGATGTATCGTAACGAGATCCATGACAAGCACATAGCCATCCACCTTCTGCTGGCGCCATATTTTTTCGTTCTGTTGGCACACACCCCAAATGCGTGCAAATACCTATCACAACAAGCCATTCAGGATTTTTTCCAAAACGCTCTTGATCTGTTTGTGGATCAGGCAATAATTTCAACTGCACACTCTGGGCTTCTTTGACCTCTTCTAAAGTCCGCCTTTTAATAAAGACAGGCTTTCCTCTCCAAAGCGTCGTTATGCTCTGTCCAGGCTCTAATTTTGAAATATCAACTTCAACACTTGAAACAGCCCTCACATCAGCAGCTGGATTCATACTATCGATAAACGGCCATGCTACAGCACACACCCCCACAACTCCAAAGGATGTTGCAGTTAATTTTAGAAAATCTCTGCGTTTTGAATTTTCAACTGATGACTGATTGGATGTTTCTTCCATAAGACGTTAGGTAACCCTTGATTTAAAAAGAATAATCTAAAAATTTAGGATATGCAAAACCAAACGTTTTCCTTACAAAATTCAAATTTGCAAAATTTTGACAAAATTTCAAAGTAAAATCAATAGTGAAAGCAAGTCACAGTCTTAAACGCTATTTAAGAATTCAATCAAATACATTTACATTTTCACAATTCAACTCAAAACTAATAGTAGTAATCAATAATGGAAATGTCATGAACAAAGCAACTATTTTAATGCTAATAGCGGGGGTATCGCTAACATCTTTAAGCGCAGCTGATACATCAGCCAATCAGGTAGAAGCTCTTCAAAAGCAAATTGAAGCTTTGCAGCAACAACTAGCAACACTTGCAAAACAGGTAAAAGAACAAAGCAATCAGGTTAAAGAAATTAAAACAGAACATAAGCAAGCAAAAGCTCATAAAGCAGCTTCAGAAATGCCTACTATAGAAGAGAAAAAAACTAATGATAGTTTAGCGTTTGATAAAGGATACATACACATTCCAGGCACAAAGGCAGCAGTAAAAATAGGCGGAATGGTCAAGCTTGACATGATTCGTGACACTAAAGCCAATACAAGCGAACAAACAAACGCTAGTCGCATTCCTTACACTTTACAAATGCGAAATGCAAACACCTCTTCCCAAAAGAATTCTTGGAAAGAGCATTTTTTCGTGCATGCAAAACAATCCAGAATACGCCTTGATTCAATCATAAAAAATACCTCTGGAACAGAAACTAAAGGCTTTATAGAAGGAGACTTCTTCGGCTCCACTCACTGGGGAGACGCCGTACCAGGTGGAACTACAGGAAACACATCCAATTCTTCTACAACATATACCTTTAGGTTACGCCATGCCGTTCTTAAATACGGCGGCCTAGAAGCAGGACACACAAACACGACATTCCATCTCGATGAAGCCATTCTACCATCGGTAGATCTAAACGGAATTTCTGGTGGTTATGGACGACACGCATTAATCAGGTATACGCATAAATTAGGTGATTTTTCTGTAACAGCTGCTGCAGAACACGGTAGAGGCGATTATGTATCTTATGCAAAAACACCAAACGCTACCTCCGCACAGTACGTGTACAACACACAAGATTTTGCAGGGAATCTTTCAAAGCAAACACGGCCAGATTTAATCATGCGCGTAAAATATAACTTCGATAGTGGCAGCGCCGTTGGTGTTAGCGTCATTAATCGTGATCTTCGCATAAAAAACAATACTGCTGTTGGAAGTAACGCAGCAACAACAGTAGATGGAAGAACCTATAAAGCTGAGGCGTGGGGCGTAAACATAGCAACTAAAATTATGACTGCCGGGAAAAGCTTCTTTACCGGCGGCGTAAGCACAGGAAAAGGCATTGGTTGGTACATTCTTGAAATGAATGGTAGATCAGCTCTTTTCGATCCAACCGCAGCCACAGAAGGGCAACGTTATAAAGCCATCGGCATGTCTATATTCTGGGCAGGGTATTCACATGTTTGGAATTCACAATGGCAAACAAGCATTGGCTTAGCTCAAATCAAACTAAACACACAGGCAAAAGCAAACGATGCTAATCGCCCAATTACGCAATGGTTCGAACCAGGTCTTGATAAAAAATTCAACAAATTCCTTATCAACACAATGTACAAACCTGAAGATAATTTAGAACTAGGCTTGGAATATTTCATATTACAACGCCAATCAACATTAAAATACAAGGGCTTAGGCCAACGCTTACAATTCGGCGCCTCCTACAAGTTCTAAAAAACAAAATCTATCACTTCCCTCTAGCAATCTTTGTTAGAGGGAATTTTTTTCACTAAAAAAATTCAACCCTGATTTATTAGATTTACCACGATTTATCTTCTGTGAAGGAAGCACAACTTTCCACCTTAAACATTTCGCGTCTAATTGATCTTTACGTTCGTCATCAATGCGCTCTAAAAAAACAAAAAAGACAAGAAGAAGCCTTAAAAAGAAGAGCCGCTGAACAAGAATATTTAAAAAACTTTTATGAAAAAGGGCGCTTCACAAATCTCAAAAAAGATGAGCATGGCCACATTCTTTTTGGTCAGTTTGTCTTTCCAGAAGAAGAAAAGGATTTGAAGTGATAACTTTAGTCAGAATTTTTTACATTTTAAGTTTGATACCAGATTGCTGACAGGGAATCCATTTCAGTGTCATCAGCTTTTACTAGCAACGTCTCCATTTCTTCAAATACTCCATCATCTGCTATCAATCGCCATTTAAAATGGCGATGAAGATAAAATCGCTCAAAGAGAAATTAAGAAGGAATTTTTTTTTTGACAATCAAAGAATAAAGACTTAATATCAACGCCAAGCAGATAGGTGAAATTTATGAAAATCGCAAATTCTTTAAAGACTCTTAAAAATCGTGACAAGGACTGTAAATTGGTTCGTCGCAAGGGTCGTATGTACGTTATCAACAAGAAAAAGCCACGTTACAAAGCGCGCCAAGGTTAAGTTTAAGTCATGACTTATGAAACCGACGTTGTTATCGTTGGCGCCGGTCCAGTTGGTTTATTCGCCATTTTTGAATGCGGCATGGCAAAACTTAAAACGCATGTTATTGACGCATTTGAAAAAGTCGGGGGGCAATGCTCCGCTTTGTACCCAGAAAAACCTATTTATGATATTGCAGCATATCCTTCGATCACTGCAGCAGATCTTATCGACCAGCTTGAAAAACAAGCCGCACCATTTTTCCCCACCTACCATTTAAATCAACAAGTTACAAATATTGAACCCTTGAATGATTACGGCACCCAGTGGTTGGTTCGCACGTCCTCTGGCACAGAAATTAAAACGAAAAGTATCATTATAGCGGCCGGTGTTGGTGCGTTTGGCCCCAATCGCCCACCCCTTGAAGGTCTTGAATCTTATGAGAAAAATAGCATTCACTATGCTGTACGCAATAAAGAAACGTACCGCAACAAACACGTTGTCATTGCAGGCGGAGGCGACTCCGCTGTCGATTGGGCTCTAATACTAAAAGATATCGCCGCTTCCGTTAAAGTTGTGCACCGTCGTGCAAAATTTCGCGCAGCTCCTGATAGCGAAGAAAAATTAAATACAGCCGCGGCAAAAGGTGAAGTTGAATTAGTTACCCCATATCAACTCAGCGGACTGCAAGGTCCCAATGGCACATTAAGTAATGTAGAAGTTGAAAGTCTCGATGGTCAAAAAAGAATCCTGCAAGCTGATTATTTATTGCCATTTTTTGGATTGTCTATGAACTTAGGCCCTATTGCCGAATGGGGACTAAATCTTGAAAAACATCATATCGCTGTTGATCAGGCTACCAGCTCCACAAACCGCAAAGGCATTTATGCAATCGGTGATATTGCAACGTACCCTCACAAACTAAAGCTTATTTTGACGGGCTTTGCTGAAGCCGCTCAAGCCGCTCATGCTATTCGCGCGCATTTATATCCAGACGAAATCACCCACTTCGAATATTCCACCACAAAAGGTGTTGGGTTTTAGAACGTTTTTACGTATTCACATATTTACCATGGGCTTCGATACATAACACTTTATGTAATACTTTTTACAAAAAATCTGGTACAATGAATTACATTTTTTAAGGTACTGATATGCAAATTGACATTCCAAAAGACCTAGAAAAATTCTTACTTGAGGTTTCAAAAAAACTCTCAATAGAACCGTCAAATCTTGTTTTAAGCGCTCTAGAAGAATACTTGGAAGACCAACATGATTATTATATAGGCATTCAAGGATATCAACGCTATTTAGCATCTGGACGCAAGGCAACTTCTCTTGAAGATATGCGCAAAGAGCTTGAGCTAGAACGTGATTAAAATCTGGCAACTTCTCTTTGAAACCGATGTTAAAAAACAATTTTCCAAATTACCAAAAGATACACAATCCAGAATTTTAGACTATTTCGAAGACCGCATACTAACAGCTCCAAATCCACTAATTTTTGCTTCCTCCCTTTCTGGAGAAATGGAAGGATTATAGAGGTTTCGTGTTGGAAATTATCGTGCTATTTGCAACGTAGACAAAGGAAAGCTCATAATTGTTGCTGTAGCAATCGGCCATCGTAAAGAAATCTATAAAAAAATTCACCACTAACACAAAAGGTGTTGGGTTTTAGAACGTTTTTTACGCTTGACTGCCCCCTCCAATATTGTGCTATAAATAACGAAAATTATTGTAAGGAAAAAATAAATGGCGCGTCGTTGTGCATTAACAGGAAAAGGTGTGTTGTTTGGCCATAATGTTAGCCACGCGAATAACAAGTCAAATCGCCGTTTTTTACCTAATCTACAAAATGTATCTTTTTTAAGTGAAGCTCTTGGCAGAACTATCAGCCTTCGCCTTTCAACTCGTGCAATTCGCACAATTGAATTTCATGGTGGCTTAGATGCTTATCTAATTTCAACCCCGAAGCGCAAATTAACAGCTGAAGTGTTACCTTTAAAAAAAGTTATCGCAAAACGGCTTGATGCAAAAAAATAAGCATTATCTATTTTCAAAATTTCTAGGCGTGTTTTTGCACGCCTTTATTTTTAACTTCGCAGTTTTTGGTGGCGTTATGGAATGCATTTCGATAAAGACCCTGCAACCCTGTCTTGACCAACTTCAACCAGGAGATTTGCTAGTGGTTGATATAGATGACACGATCATTACGCCAAAAGCCGCAATGTTTCGCACAAAATCCCCTCATCACAAATTCATCGATCACCTAAAAACTCTCCCCGATTCATCCCTAACCATTTCCATTTGGCGCTTAAGTCGCGATGTTACGCTTGTTGAAAACGAATGGCCTGCAATCATTGATACTTTAAAAGAAAGAGGCGTCATCGTTATTGCCCTAACGCAAATGCACACAGGGCATTTTGGAAAAATTTCATCTATGGAAAAATGGCGGGCTCAGGAACTAAGAAACCTCAACATAACATTTAGTCCTTATGCTGAAAATTCTGTTGAAATACTCATTGATAGCGAAAAACCAGCCACGTTATATCAAGGAATTCTCTTTACAGGAAGCCATACTAAAGCACAGACATTAATAAACTTTACCAAGAAATATGGCAAACCCTCTAAATTGGTATTTGTTGATGATCGAATAGAACATATACAATCACTAGAAAAACTATGCGCCGATATGAACATCTCTTTCCAAGGGGCCTATTATCAAGCAGCAGATCAATTGCCATATAGTCCAGCACAAGATTTTGGCGATATCCAAACCCAAAAACTGATGCATGATGGTATCTGGCTAGAAGATCACGAAGCTCAAAAAATAAAAAATTTATAGTGGACAGTCTTTTTCTTGATTTTATTGAAGCTCTAAAAACACTTCCGGTGGAAGCGTTGCCGGTAATAAGTTTTCTTGTTTGTGTTGTCTTTATCCTGCTTAGCTTTAAGTATTTCGGGGCCTTTGGATTAGTATGTTACAGCGTGCTAGCTATCACCATCGCCAACATGCAAGTCTTAAAGTTAGGCGTATTCCCCTTTATTAATGAGCCCATTGCTTTAGGAACAGTTGTTTTTACAACTCTTTTTACTACAAGCGATCTGATAACCGAACATTACAGCGCTGCACTTGCAAAAAAAACAATCTACCTAATATTTTTAATGCAAGTTTTTGTCACTATTAGCATGGCACTTGTGATTAGTCACCCAGAAATAGGAAGTGAGAAAAGTCTAGCGCAAACAGCCTTAGAGACTCTTTTTACACCATCCCTACGATTATTATTCGCAAGCTTAGTAGCTTTTGTCGTCTCTCAACATATAGATATTTACATATTTTCCGCTTTGAAAAAACGCCATGGTGGAAACTATTTATGGATTCGCGGCAATGCATCAACGTTGATTTCTGGAGTTTTTGACACAGTCGTTTTTAGCTTTTTAGCTTGGATTGTTCTTGCGCCGTCACCACTGCCTATTTCCACAGTTGTAATTGGATTTATTGGCTTTTCTCAAATGCTAAGAGCCCTCATTTCCATCCTTTCAACTCCACTCTTATATATAAGTTATAGATTAAAGCCTTATGACATTTAAATTTGATATTTTAAAATCCACCCCCCAAGGACGCTTAGGTTCACTCACAACTCCTCACGGAACAATACAAACACCTGCATTCATTTTCTGCGCAACCAAAGCTGCCATGAAAGCACTAACCCCAGCTCAAATGAAGAATGCCGACACGCAAATCATTTTATCAAACACCTATCATCTCATGCTACAACCAGGCGGTAAAACTGTTAGGGCTCTTGGCGGGTTGCAAAAAATGACTGGATGGAATGGCCCCATGCTTACCGATTCCGGTGGATTTCAAATTTTCAGCCTTGGTCATGGCTCAGTTGCCTCCGAAATAAAAGGCAATAGATCAACCAATCACCCAAAAACTCTATTGCGCATAACAGAAGAAGGCGCAAAATTTAAATCTTATATTGATGGTAAAATTTATTTTCTCACCCCTGAAGAATCAATTAGGGTCCAACGCAACCTCGGCGCTGATTTAATAGTAGTTTTGGATGAATGCACTCCTTATCATGTCGATCAAAGCTACACACAAAAATCAATGCACATGAGCCACAGATGGGCTCTGCGTTCTTTAAATGAATGGCAACTTCATGATAACGGCACCCAAAAACTATACGGAATCATTCAAGGGGGTATTTATCCCCAACTTCGCCAAGAAAGCTGCGAATTCACAAATGAGCACAATTTCTTCGGAACAGCCGTAGGCGGATGTTTGGGCGCAAACAAAAATCAAATGCATGATGTTGTTTGTTTTACTATGGAAAAAGTAAGAAAAGACCGCCCCGTGCATTTGTTAGGCATCGGCGGAATTTCTGATATATTTTCAGGCGTTCGCCAGGGAATTGACACCTTTGACTGTGTGCACCCAACAAGGCTTGCCCGCCATGGAGGAGCTCTGGTCAAACCAGCCAACAACCCAAGCACCACCCGAGAACACATTAATTTGCGCAATAGCACCTATATTAATGACAACCAACCCATTGAACAGAATTGCGCATGCGAAACATGTAGTTGGGCCAGCCGAGGATACCTTAACCACCTTATAAAAGCTCAAGAAATGCTAGCATTTACCCTAATTTCAATCCATAACGTATATTTTATGAATAAACTTATGAAAGCGATTCGCGAAGCTCTGCAAAATGACACACTTGATAATTGCCAAAAAGAATGGTGCCACCCAGCTCATTTATAAACCCAGTGTGCAAGCTTTCATTTCCCCTGTTATGCTAAACAAAGTAGGGTCAAAGTTCGTCGCCCCGACGAAGGTCGGGGTCCAGTTCCATCATTTCCCAATCATTCAAAAATGCAGTGTGTAAGCTTTCATTCCCACTGTTATGCTGAACAAAGTAAGGCCAAAGTTCGTCGCCCCGACGAAGGTCGGGGTCCAGTGGGTATATCCAGCGTGCAAGCTTTCATTTCCCCTGTTATGCTAAACAAAGTAGAGCCAAAGTTCGTCGCCCCGACGAAGGTCGGGGTCCAGTTCCATCATTTCCTAATCATTCAAAAATGCAGTGCGCAAGCTTTTATTTCCCCTGTTATGCTGAACAAAGTAAGGCCAAAGTTCGTCGCCCCGACGAAGGTCGGGGTCCAGTTCCATCATTTCCCAATCATTCAAAAATGCAGTGAGCAAGCTTTCATTTCCACTGTTATGCTAAACAAAGTAAGGCCAAAGTTCGTCGCCCCGACGAAGGTCGGGGTCCAGTGGGTATATGCCGTATTACGTTTATATTCTTGCAAGCAAGAGAAGTTGAATAGCAATCACTAATTCTGTTAACCAAAGTTAATACTATTAAAATTTTGTTAATTTTCCTTAACAAAACGCACAAATAAAAACCTCGTTAAAATTTAAAATTTTTGATAATATTTAGAAACTAGGCAATACATTGTGAGTATTATATGCGCATTCTACTTATTGAAGACGATTCAGCAACAGCAAAAGGCCTTACAAGCACTCTAAAATCGGAAGGTTTTGTGGTGGATTGTACTGATTTAGGTGAGGATGGCCTAGAAATTGGAAAAATCTACGAATATGATTTAATCATTCTCGATCTCATGCTACCCGACATGGATGGCTTTGAACTCTTACGAAGGCTCCGCTCTTCTCAAATCAAAACCCCTGTACTTGTCCTCTCTGGTCTAAATGACACAGAAGATAAAGTCAAAGGCTTCGGATTCGGCGCTGACGATTATTTAACCAAACCATTCAGCAAAAATGAATTATTAGCTCGTATTCACGCTATTGTGCGTCGCTCACGTGGCCACAGTGACTCAATTATCCGTGCAGGAAAATTAGTTGTAAACTTACAAAATCGCACTGCAAGTGTTGATAAATCAACAATCAACCTCACTGGAAAAGAATACGCTATCTTAGAATTACTGGCGCTGCGCAAAGGCACAACCCTTACGAAAGAAATGTTTTTGAACCACCTTTATGGCGGTATGGATGAACCAGAATTAAAAATCATCGACGTATTTATTTGCAAGCTACGTCGCAAGTTGACAGAAGCTCTAGGTCATGACAACATCATAGAAACGGTGTGGGGACGTGGATATGTTTTACGTGATCCAGAAACAGACTCTCTCTTTACACTTCCTGAAAAAACAGCACTACCAAAGTCGTTAAGCCACGCACACCATGGATCTCCGGTTTTATAAACCGAAAACTGATGCAATATTGCAACGCTTCTGTGAATCAGCGCTGCAATTTGCCATTATTGGTAGAGAACAAATAACCTTTCATATATATTCCCCTTAGTAGGATAACTATTTTATTTTTTTAGGAGATAATATGAAAAAATTTACAATGGCAGTAGCTACTGCTTCTTTACTAAGCGCAACAGCATTTGCTGATTCTTGTGCTTCATCTTTCAGCGGATTTTATGCTGGTGCTCAAGCTGGAGCAAACTCAGCAACCATTCAAGTCAAAGATAAAGCTACAGACACCAAAGGTAATCTTGGCGGCAAAGGATTTGTCGGCGGTTTGTTTGCTGGTTACGGAATGGGCGTTGGTTCTTGCGCATATGTTGGTGCTGAGCTTTATTTAAATCTTGGCAACACAAACATAAGTCAAGTTGATGACACTGGAGTTAAATCTACGCTTACTATTGGTTACAATTACGGTGCAAAAGCTCGCTTAGGTTACACTGTTTCTCCACAATCTATGCTTTTCTTAGGTCTTGGCCTAGAAAGAGCAAAAATGTCAGCTAAAGTTGATGGTGAATCAGCCGGAAAGAAGCAAAAAATTTCATTCGCACCTTCAGTAGGTATGGATATGTTTGTAAACAAGAACATTTTCCTTCGCGGTGAATTCACGCACGTATTTGGACCAAAAATTAGCGAGAAAGATTCAGACGTGACCTCTAAAGCAACTCAACAACGCTTCACTTTAGGTTTAGGTTACAAGTTCTAAGCTTGACTAAAACAATTAAAACCCGCCTTCACGGCGGGTTTTTTTATGCCTTATTTCCACAAATCACTAATTGGCACAGCCCAAAATCCATTACCAAATGGTAAAGCTTCTTTTCCAGTATATAGAACCAACCCAATAAATGAATTTTCTTTGGCCATATTTTTTCTAAACCATTCTAAATGCTTAAAGTCATTCTTACCAACGGATGAACTTGATTTAACCTCTATTCCAATAATTGCCCCATCTTCACGCTCAACAAGAAAATCAATTTCACGTTTCTCACGATCTCGGTAATGGTACAGCGAATACTTCCCAAAGCTGGCATCAATAAGCGCAGATAAACTATGAAAAACTAACGTTTCTACTAACTTACCGCAGCGATCGGAATCAAACCGCACCTGATCCATCCCCCACCCAAGCAATGATGACATCAGACCAGAATCAGTCATAAAAATTTTACTATGCTTTCCTACTCGATCATAATCAGTACGTATCCATGGTCTCACTCGTTCAATAATATACATCGCTTCTAGTGCATTCACGTACGTTTCAAGAGTAGGACGAGATATCCCTAAGCTTGCCCCAATTGCCGATAGATCCATAAATTTTGATGACCAGCTTGCCATAATCCTGATTAGATCATGCATCGCTTGAAAACGCTGAATTTTAACAATGTCCTTTAAATCTCTTTCTAAAAGAGCATGAATATATTCTCTATGCCATATAGGCCGAATCTTACTTGGTAAACGTACGGCTTCAGGAAATCCACCACAAAATCCAATTTCCAATATTGTATCGCGATCTAAAATACTTTTTCCTTTAAATATTTGAGAAAATGCTCTTGTTAAAAATGATGACGTAGATCCTAATATTTCCCCTTCTGTTAATGTTCTAAGCCGAATTTTATAAATACGCCCCGCTAAGGATTCCGTCACACCTGGTAATGATTGAATATTAGAGGATCCCGTTAAAATATACTGACCCGTCCTATTATCCATATCGACAACTTTTTTAATAGCCATTAAAAGTTGAGGCGCTCGCTGAATTTCATCAATGATTAGGTGCTTTTTATCATGCTTGACAAAACTACCAGGATCAATTCGCGCTGATTGCAAGTACATCTCATCATCTAAAGTGCGATAGTCACTTTCTTCTGACGCTATCATTCTTGCTAATGTTGTTTTTCCGCATTGACGAGGGCCAGACAAATGAATAACTCTGCTTGATTGCAGCGCTAAGTCAATACTATCTTTTTGAATCCGCGCATAAAAAGAATTTTCTTTTTTCGACATTTTTGCAAAAACAAATCCGCATTTTTATAAGCTATATTACCGCGTTTTTATAAATTTTACTACCGCGTTTTTATAAATTCCAATTTAGCATTTCAAAAGTTGATCGCAAATTTCAGCAGTAGCTACAGCAACACCTTCAACTTCGCTACGGTCTCCGGCGCGGCCCTTACCAGCGGCAAACGCACTTCTCCAGAACACCTCCCAAGCACTTCCACTGCCGCCTTCACAGGTATCGGGTTCGGCTCAGCAACCATCGCATAATGAACTGGCATCAGCTCATGATTCAGCGCATGAAATTTGGCAAAATCTTTAACATTCCATGCTTCAACAAATGCAGCCATCTTTTCAGGCAGCACATTCGCTGTAATTGAAATAACTCCATCACCACCTTGCCCCAAATACCCTGCGGCATAAGGGTCATCCCCACTCAACAAACAAACTTGTTTTTTAACAGCTCCTCTCATTAAAGCGGCCCTACTTGTATCTGCAGTTGAGTCTTTAATACCCACAACACGTTCCAATTCAAACAACCTTAAAGCAGTGTCAACTGAAATCTCTAAAACAGTCCTTCCAGGGTTATTGTATAAAAGCATGGGTAAATTTGCAGCATCATGCACAGCTCTAAAATGCTGATACACACCTTCTTGGGTTGTCTTGCAATAATACGGCGCCACAACTAGAACTGCTTTTGCGCCCAATCGCTCAGCCTGCTGCGCTTGTTCAACCACTGCCCAAGTAGAAGGAGCTCCACACCCTACAATAATAGGAATTGATGATTCTTTCACTGCTATTTCAATAAGTCGTTCTCTCTCCCCAGAAGTAAGCAACGCCCCCTCACCGGTTGAACCGCACACAACAATAGCAGCAGTACCTGACATTCCATGCCAATGAATCAGATTGACAAGTGCATGCTCATCCAGGCTATTGTTTTTAAATGGAGTCACTAATGCAACAATCGACCCTTTGAACATGATAAAATCCTTTTTATTAACTGGCTATACCTTAACCTATAGGATTTTATTAGCCAATATCTTCTGTTTACTGCTCTTTGCAAAGGACCCAGATTATATGAATATGTCTCCACATGACGCTATTAAAGCCTGGCATAATTATCAAGATTCACAAGTTACAGAAACCTTTCGCCAATACCGAAAATTTATTCATGCTTTCTCTGGAAAATTCCCTCTTGATCACATTAGAAAACGTGCTGAAGAAGCCGCATACTACAACGTAGATTCACAAGAAAAAGTCATACGCTATTTTGAATTTAACCCTGTACTAACAGGAAAAGGTCTCATTGCTTTTGTCAAAGCATTACTTGAAACAGCCAAACATGATCAAATTCATACTATTATTCAGCGATATTGGCTTGAACTTGACTTCACTAAAAATGAAATAAGGGAACTAATCCAGGTAGCAAAACCTTATCTCAAAAAGGCCGATTATAACAAAAAGCTTGAAGCACTCTTAAGCCAAGAAAAACATGAACATGCGCAAAACTTTCTGCAGTATGTAGATGCGCCAACAAAAAAAATCGCACAGCTTCGCATGAATATTCAAAAAAATAATGCAAATTCTGCAAAATCCGCTAAAACAGCACTTGTCCATTATAAAAACAATCCAAACGTACTATTTGACGTAGTACGTTACTACAGAAAACAACACAAAACAGCAGAAGCCATTGCTCTTTTAAAATCACTGAAAAGAAATGCGGAAACAGAAACTCCTGCGCCCTGGTGGAACGAACGTAATATTTTAGCACGACGCATGATGGAGGAAGGCAATTGGAACAAAGCATACAGCCTAATCTCAGGCCACGCTCTAAAAAAAGGGGAATCCTTTGTAAATGCTGAGTGGATGCTAGGGTGGATTGAACTAACAAAACTTGATCAGAAAGAAAAAGCAGCCAACAGGTTCATCGAACTCCACGCTAACGTGGGCATGCCAGTTAGCAAAGCACGCATGGCTTTCTGGGCTGCAGAAGCGCTAACAGCAATCAATGAGAAAGATCGCGCTAAAGAATTCTACAAAAAGGCTGCAGCTCTTCCTGCAACCTTTTACGGTCAAATTGCCATTTCACGACTAAAAGGCACAGGTGAAGAAAAGCAAATAATTAATTTTGAAGGTAGACCTGCTGTTTCTGAAGAAGCAAAAACCATGTTTAATAACCGCTTTATTATCCAGTGCTTAAAGGCCTACGGAGAAAATTTACCCGTTGACTTGCAATTAACACTACTTAATTTTGCAAGCACACAACTAGGTGTACCCGGTGAAGAAATACTTATCACAGAATTCGCACATCAATTAGGCGGAACTTATCTAAGCGTTTTTGTTGCTAAAAAATCCCAATATCTTGGAATGGTAATTACTAAATACGGATACCCTAAACTTGACGAACGCTTACGCAAAAATATTTTTTCAAAACTTCCACCACTAATTCAGTGCTTTGCTCATGGCATTATTCGCCAAGAAAGTAATTTTAACGAAACCGCTATCAGCACAGCTCAAGCCAAAGGGCTTATGCAACTAATGGATGGTACCGCCAAAGCAATGCGCAAGCTAGCCCCCCGTTATGGCTTAACAAGCATTCCAGGCGGTATCCATGACAGACGCGTTAACGTGACTCTTGGCACAACACACTTACTTCAACACCTTGAAAAATACAAAGGGTTTTTGGTTTTAGCCCTCGCTGCATATAATGCTGGTTATTCAAATGCTAACGAATGGATAAAGCTTTTCGGTGATCCCCGCGAAACCGGAGATTGGCTTAATTGGATTGAAAGTATTTCCTTCGGCGAAACCAGAAATTACATCCATCGCGTTCTAGAAAATGCCGCTGTTTACGCTGCTTTGTTTATTCCTAATGAACACTATGAAACTATCGATTGGATTACAAAGCCCGTTCCGCACAAAAATCATCAGTGAAATTCACAAAATGTTGCATTTTTATCATAAAAGTTACTCTTGCTTCATAAATAATTTTATAAATTAGAACAACTGGCCTGTTTTTGCTATAATGGATACCTGTATTAAAAAAAATAGGGTTGTTATGGAAAAAAAGATACCAATGACTCAACAAGGATTTACTCTCCTTGAACAAGAGCTGAGCCATTTAAAAACTATTGAGCGCCCTTCTGTTATCAAGGCAATCGCAGATGCACGCGAACATGGTGATCTTTCTGAAAATGCTGAATACCACGCAGCCCGAGAACGTCAAGGTTTCATCGAAGGAAGAATTTCAGAATTAGAAGATAAAGTAAGCCGAGCTGATGTTATTGAGCCATCAAAAATTACAGGCGACTACGTTAAATTTGGCGCAACTGTAACACTGCACGACGATGATAGTGACGAAATTGTTGTATACCAAATTGTTGGCAGCGACGAATCTGACATAAAAAAGGGATTACTATCCATCACATCACCCTTGGCACGCGCTCTAATTGGAAAAAAAGTAGACACTTCTGTTGAAGTTGTCACCCCAAGTGGCGGCAAAGGCTACAACATTAAAAAAATCGAATACATTTAGGTACTGAGGGATTTTTCCCTCAGAATCTCACCTTTAAACACTAATTCCAAATATCTTATCTAGTGTGCTAATCTTTATCTCAATATAAAAAAGAAACTGAAACTCATGCAGCCAAATTTAAAAGTGCAACTTTATGTTGATGGAGCAGACCTAAACGTCATGGAAAAAATGGCGAAGCTTGATTGGATTAAGGGCTTCACCACAAACCCAAGCCTTATGCGTAAATCTGGCACCACAAACTACAAAGAATTCGCCCTTAAATCCCTGCAGTTAATTGGCGATAAGCCTATCTCATTTGAAATTTTTGCTGATGATCATCAAGGCATGATCGAACAAGGCCTTAAAATAGCCTCCTGGGGCAAAAATATTTATGTCAAAATCCCAGTTATCAATACTCAAGGCGAATCCACCGCAAAAGTTATTAAAGAACTTTCCGAAAAAGAGGTGAAGCTTAATGTAACTGCCATTTTCACCCTTGAACAGGTTCAAGAAGTTGTGAAAAATCTTCATAATGGCACACCTTCCATTGTTTCTGTTTTTGCAGGCCGCATTGCTGATACTGGCCGCGATCCAATGCCAATTATGAAGCAATCTAAAGATATAACAAAAACTCGTCAGTCTTGTGAGTTATTATGGGCAAGTACACGCGAAACATTAAACATTTTCCAAGCAGAACAAGCCAACTGCGATATCATTACCGCCCCCCTAGACATCCTAAACAAGCTTGAGCACCACAATAAAGATTTATTCGAGTGCAGCCTAGAAACTGTAAATACCTTTTTTAATGACGCAAAATCCGCCGGATTTGAAATTTAGACAAATAAAAAATCCCCAGTAAAATTAAGTCTGACTGGGGATAAGTATTTTTTCCACTTTAGGAATTAGTTAGCAATCACTGCTTGGCTAATGCTATGTGATCCAAGTACAATTTTCTGAGTTGTTAATGTTCCAGGAAATGCTCCTGCTGGAATATTAACTCCCACAACAACTTCTGAAGCTGTTACCGCACCACTTCCGTACACATTGCTACCTGGTAATGAATCCAAATACAATGCATTAAATGTTCCTACGTTTGCATGCAGATTTGTAAGCATTGATAAATGTACTGGATTAGCCGCAGAATTTACCCCACCAGCTGATGCGATAGCATCTAAATAAATTACTTCAGAACCGTCAAGACCTGTAAGTGTTAATTCACCACTACCACCTGCAGTTGCTACATGGACATTGTTTGTATCAGCTTTAACAGTGGTATCGCTTATCAAAGTAAGAGCTGGGAAAGTCATTGGAGCAGTTGCTTCTAGACTACCACCAGTCATTTCTACTCCCCACACCCCAAAAGGTATTGCGCTGGCAACTTTTATATTACCTTGGTTTATTTCAATTCCAGCTGTTGCACTTCCTAAGAATGTACAATCTCCGGTTCCCGCAAACTTTAGTCCGCCTGTGATTGGTGCTGTTAATTGTGCACCATTTGTGAAGTCTATCTCAAGAACTGGCAGGAAAACCCTACGGATAGTACTATTATTTGTATCACTTACAAATATACTTCCAAATCTGTCAACCGCAAGCCCTGTTGGCGCATTAAATCGCGCTGCAGATCCCACACCATCACTAGAACCAGATGAACCCGCCAAACCAGCAATGGTTGATACAGTATAAATCCCACCATTATTAGTAAGTTTACGAATCAAATTATTCCCTCGGTCAGCTACATAAAGGTTTCCTTCTGCATCAATATCAATATCCCAAGGGCTATTAAATCGTGCTGCAGATCCCACACCATTACTAGAACCAGACGAACCCGCCAAACCAGCAATAACAGTCACAACCCCAGCTGGAGTGATTTTACAAATTGTATTTCTCCCAGTAGCTGAAACATACAAATTATTTGAGCTATCAATAGTAATACCAGTAAGGCCATCGAGAGTTGTATTTTGCACAAAGGATGAATATGACCCATTTGGAAGAATTTTATAAATTTTACTCTCTGCAGCTGAAGTCATAAAAATATTATTGCTACTATCAATAACCAGCCCCCATGCATCATGACCTGAGGGATAACCATTCCCTCCCGCATCTAATGAAGTGTTAGAAACATAAGTTCCGCCGCTTTTGGTCCACTGCATAAGGTCAATATATTGGTGAGTTGTGAGATAAGTTGTTGCACCATTCACAATATACTGACAAATTGCGTTCAAAGGCTCTCCCCCAAAGACATTATTTGCATAAAACAAAGTGGATGCATTATAAATTCCACCAGTTGTTGTAACTTGCCTAACAGCCATATTATCATCATTATCTGCAACAAGCAGATTATTTGAGTTATCAATCGACATCATACCTGGGCGTTTAAAACGTGCTGCTGTTCCAACCCCATCTGTATGGGCATAAGCCCCCGCAAGGCCCGCAACAGTTTCCACCTCGTAACTTGCGCTAAGGCTTGCTGATAAAACCAACACAAAAGCCATGCAGCATTTAAAGTTTTTCATGATATTCCTCTGTAATATAAAAACACTAATAATGATTTTTATATTAGAGAAATATAATTAAATTAATATTAATTATGAATTAACAAAACTATAATTATAAATAAATAAAATTTATTGTTTTATTTAAAATTTAAAAAACCAAAAAAAGATCTGCGACTTCCTAAAAATTAATGCTTTAATTTTTTCAGCACAAATTCCTCTAATGTATTAATGGCTGGATTGTCTGCTTTATGCTTCAGCAATGAAACATGGGTATCGGGAAGGTTTGGCAATAATGCTGCATCTACTGGCTGCAATCCATTAGGAATCATTGTATACGGCATCACAGTAATTCCCATTCCTGCTTTAACAGAAGCAACAGTACTAGTATAACTTGTACTTGAAAAAACCAAACGCCAAGCCCTACCCTCAGCTTCTAAAGCTTTTAGGGCCGAGGCCCTATAAACACAAGGATTTGGCGATAAAACTAAAGGAACAGGCTTATCACAAGATATTAGATTGCAGTCCCCAACCCATCTCAAGGGCTCAGACCACACATACACACCATTTGGAAAATCTTCTGGCCTATTCATTTTTACCAAAACAATATCAAGCTCTTTATTTTTGAATTTTTCAAAAAGGTTAAGCGTTAAATCGCATTCAATATTAAGGAAAATACGAGGGTGAAGGCGTGAGAAATCAGCCAAAACTTCTGAAAGGTAAACACTTGCAAAATTCTCTGGCAGCCCAAAGCTTACCTCACCTTCTAAATCTGGCTCTTTAAACCTACCCATAACTTCTCTGTGCAAAGAAAAAATCTGCCTAGCATAGCTCAGAAAAATTTCCCCTTCAGTAGTAAGAGCAAAAGTTTTACCACGTACCAAAAGGCACTTACCCAGCATAAACTCTAATTTATTGATCTGCTGGCTAACAGCAGACTGGGTACGCCCTACGCTCTCTGCAGCTTTCGTAAAACTTCCAGTTTCTGCCACAGCAATAAAACATTGCATTGAAATTGTATCTATATTCATTAGATTATCTAATACCAAAAATAAAAAAAATTAATTTTTCTTATTTTATGCAGATCGATAGTATAAATCAACCTTCCAAAAATTTGCTGTAAGAAAGATTTTACATGATAAATAAATTTTTATACTTACCTGACAATCTAGACGAATTTGCAAAAATTATGATTGTTTTGGTTGTTTTTATTGGATTGTGCGTATTTAGTTTTTCTTCTAGATACATGAGGGGTGATAAAAAGTACCACTTGTTTTGCATTCAGCTCACTCTGCTTATTTTTTCAGTATCAATTACAGTAAGCACAGATAATCTAGCAATTCTATTTTCTTCATGGTGTTTAAGCAATGTAACACTGGCTTTTCTAATGATCCACAAGGCAAGTTGGAAAGCTGCAAAAAATTCAGGAATTCTTGCTTTAAAAAACTATGGGCTGGGCGCGCTCTCAATAGGAACTGCATTTATAATATTTTATTTAAAAACCAAAGAAATCAGCATAAAAGCTATTCTAAACCAAGGTCAAAATCTTGAATCTATCTCTACAATAATTGCTTTAATACTGATATTAATAGGCGCCATGACCCAATCAGGAATATGGCCATTTAATCGTTGGTTAATTAGTTCATTAAATTCACCTACTCCAGTTTCTGCCATCATGCACGCTGGTTTAGTAAATGGAAGCGGCATTATCTTGGTTCGCTTTTCCCCTCTTTACTTGCAACATCCAGATCTACTTACCTGCATATTCCTTATCGGAATAACAACTGCACTCATCGCAACCCTATGGAAATTAATGCAAAGCGATATAAAAAGAATGCTTGCCTGCTCAACCATGGCACAGATGGGATTCATGCTTGCCCAGTGCGGACTAGGATTATTTCCTGCAGCAGTAGCGCATTTAGTGTGGCATAGCCTGTTCAAAGCTTATCTCTTTCTTTCCAGCGGATCCTCAGCACAAGAAAAACGCTTCGATTTGAATCAACCTATAAATCTAATCACTTTTATTTGCGGATTATTATGTGGGGCAGCAGGAAGCGCTAGTTTTGGCTATGCTAGCAGCAAATCATGGTTAGTAAGTGATACCACTCTTGTACTAATGGTTGTATCCTTTCTTGCTACTAGTCAGCTTGCCATCTCTATGCTTGGAAAAATAAGCATAAAAAGATTTCTGCTGGCATTAGTCACAACGCTGCTAGCCGGTTTATCTTACGGATTTAGCGTACAATTCGTTACCTGGGTGATAAAACCATTATATTTAATGGATCCTCAGCCTATTAATTGGGCTCACATATTAGGAATAATTTTATTCAGCGCTGCTTGGCTATCAATACTATTAGTTCGGAATAAAGACAAAACCACAAGCTTTTCTCCGTTGATGCTTCGATGTTATGTAACTGCACTTAACTTCAGCCAACCTCACCCGAATACAGTAACTACACATCGCAACCACTATAACTACCAGTGAGCAGAACATGACACAAAAAGCAACATGCAAATACGAATACTTTAACGAACATAATTACATAAACGATATATCTGGAACGGTTAACAAAAGTTTCTCAAAAATTGCGCCTTTCTGGCCACTAAAAAACCTGATTGCGGTTAATCCTCTTCAAGGTTTTGAAGATTTACCTATAGAAGAAGCCCTAGAAACAGCGGCAACTTACTTTCAGCAACAAGAAATCCCAAAAGAGATGGAAGCGATAAATCGTGAAACAATCAAATGGTTACAGGTTTATCTTGATGAAGGACAAGCAACTATAACTATGCCTCTAAAATACCAGGGGTTCTATCCATCATGGAAAAAACTGGCTTTATACGATACAAACTTGCACAAGAATGATAAGCAAAAAAAAGAATGGCTTAAAAAGTTACCCAAAAATGCAGAACAAGCAATTATTGAATGTCTAAAATACCTGAATATTAAAAAAGAAGAGACAAATCAATTTTTAACTCTTCTGCTTACAACACTACCAGGATGGTCAGCATACATAAAATACCGCACTGAATGGGCAGCATTAGATACCTATCGTTCTAATCCTATTTGTCAAAATGATTATCTGGCTATACGGCTTATTATAACCACTTTACTTTGGCCAGAAGGCAAAAAGCTGATAGATTTCCACAAAGAAATAATCACTAAATCTCAGTCGAAAGGTGACCGGTTAGAAACCATACAAGCAACAGAAAAAACGTATAGACAACAACTGCTTCAAAATTTAGCAAAACAAAGCATCAAAACTCCAAGCACGCCAGAAGCCCAATTGGTTTTTTGTATTGACGTTCGCTCAGAATCTTTCCGTAAAAATCTTGAATCAATAGGAAATTATCAAACTTATGGATTTGCTGGTTTTTTTGGTATACCTGCAAAAATTACAAATACAATTACCAATGAATCTTATTCATCATGCCCAGTACTAATTTCGCCCAAGCACGAAATAAAAGAATCCTCCTGTTCACAGCATTCTAGGAACAAAGATCTAAAGGGTTATTCAAGATTATCTGGACTAAAAAATCTCTACCAATCTCTCAAATACACATTCATTACACCTTTTGCACTAGTAGAATGCATAGGGCCCATAAGTGGTATATGGATGGGATTGCGTTGCCTAGCTCCAAAAAGCGCTTCTAAACTCAAATCAGCTTTATTCAAGCTTATACATAAACCTGAAGCAATTGAGCCTTCAATCAATAGCATCTCTTTCACAGACCAATATGCATATGCAGAAAATGCATTAAAAATGATAGGTCTCACAAATAACTTTGCTCCAATTATAGTGTTTTGTGGTCATGGCAGCACCACGGAAAATAATGCTTATGCAACAGCACTTGATTGCGGAGCCTGTGGAGGAAGACACGGAGGAAGTAATGCCCGTATACTTGCAGCTATTTTAAATCGATCCGAGATAAAGAAAGAACTAGCAAAAAATGGTATTCATATCCCTGAAAACACTCATTTCATTGCAGCAGAACACAATACTACCACTGACCAGGTAACGCTCTATAACACACAACATCTCGACAAAACAGATAAGCTTAAAACAGATTTAAAGAAAGCAGGAGAAGCAAATAGCTTATTCCGATTTAGGCAGATGGAAAATAATGAAAAAGTATTAAGAAAATTAAACGCCGCATCTTACACGTGGTTACGTTCCCAAGACTGGGCACAAGTTAGACCTGAATGGGGATTAGCTCGTAATGCTGCATTCATAATAGCACCACGCGACATCACATCTTCACTTTCTCTTGATGGGCGCTGCTTTTTGCATTCTTACGATTACAAGCAAGACCTAGATGGCCGTTATCTTACTATCATTCTTACCGCCCCTATGGTTGTTGCTCAGTGGATAAACATGCAATATCTATTCTCAACCATTGATAATATTGCCTATGGAGGCGGCAGCAAAATAACCAAAAACATCACTGGAAAAATCGGAATCATGCAAGGCAACGCAAGCGATTTAATGACTGGTCTTCCACTTCAGTCAGTATACAGAAGTGACACAGAGGCCTATCACGAACCCCAACGGCTTCTAACGGTGGTTTTAGCGCCAAGAAATATCTTAAAAAAAATCATTCATGATCAACCTGCCCTAAAAAAACTATTTGGCAATGGATGGGTGCAGCTTTCATGCATCGAACCTGACAATCGAAAAATTTATTTACTCAACAGAGATTTCACATGGAAAGAAATGAATTAAAGCAAAATTCTAAGTACAATGGCAGCTGCATTATCCTTACAACAAAACACGCCAAATCTATCGCTATAGCACCCCCCTTGTATAAAAAACTAGGCGCTAGCGTCCTAGAATATGTTGCAGACACCGATCAACTTGGAACTTTTTCTGGTGAAACAGAACGCGAAGGTAGCACTTTAGAATGTGCACGCAAAAAATCAGAGTGGGCTTTAAAAAAGTTAGGCAAAAAAATTCAATTTGCCCTTGCAAGCGAAGGCAGTTTCGGCCCACATCCGTTTATGCCATTCTTACCTTGTGATCGCGAAACCCTTTATTTCATTGACCAAAAGCGAGGGTTTCACCTTCATTTGTCACATTTAAGTGAAAATACTAATTATCGCATGGAAGCTTTAGATTCTTTAGAACAGGTACAAAAATTTGCCCAAGACGCTTTATTTCCCTCGCATACCCTAATTTTGCGCCCCTGCAACAGAGAGAGCAAGCATCCAATTTTCAAAGGCGTTGATTCACAATCGGCACTGGAAGAAGCTTTTCGCGAATGTCTAAAAAGTGCATCCAACGGTAAGGTATGGGTAGAAACTGATATGCGGGCGCAATTTAATCCTTCTCGAATGCTAGTAATTACAGAACTAGCAGAAAAACTTAGCGAAAGACTCGCAACCTGCTGCCCAAGCTGTGATGCACCTGGTTGGGGAAAAATTGGAGTAGAAACAGGATTACCTTGTGATTGTTGTGGCCTTAAAACTGAAATGATAAAACATGAAATTTTTGGATGCACTACTTGCAAACACAAAGAAACGCACCAACCTTCTGAAGAAAAACTGAAGGGGGCAAATCCGCAATATTGCTCTTTTTGCAACCCCTAAATAAGTTCTTAAATTTTTGTTTTAATCAACTAAGCTTTTGTAACTGCTCAACCAAATCAGTCTTCTCCCAAGAAAACCCACCATCTTCCTGAGGAGAACGCCCAAAATGTCCATAAGAAGCCGTGCGTAGATAAATTGGAGTATTCAAATTCAACCGCTCACGAATAGCTTGCGGCCTTAAATCTATATTCTTTAACATCCAATCCAAGATTTCTTGATCGTCTACTTTCCCTGTGCGGTGAGTAGTTAAATACAATGATAATGGCTTTGCCAATCCAATAGAATATGCCACCTGAAATGTACAACGCTTAGCTAAACCTGAAGCTACAACATTTTTCGCCAAATAACGCATCATGTAAGCACCAGAACGATCAACTTTTGTTGGGTCTTTTCCTGAAAAAGCCCCTCCTCCATGTGGCGCTGCCCCACCATATGTATCAACTATAATCTTTCGACCCGTTAACCCTGTATCACCATCGGGCCCGCCGATTACAAATCGACCAGTAGGATTAATAAAAATATCATCCTTAGATGGCATCCATCCCTTAGGAAGACTGGTCTCTAAAATTGGCAATACAATCTCTCGCACCTTATCTAACGACACATCTTCCCCATGCTGCGTTGACAATAAAACCTTATGCGCACGAATTGGCTTACCATCTTCGTAAAAAAGCGTTACTTGTGATTTTGCATCAGGACCTAATATATCTTGATACTGCTCAACTCTAGCTTTATGCAAATTCTGCAAAATACGGTGTGAATACCATAATGTCGCAGGCATATAAACTTCAGTCTCATCGCAAGCATAACCGAACATGATGCCTTGATCTCCGGCACCTTCATCCTTGCCATGCGCTGCATCAACACCAACTGCAATGTCAGCTGATTGCGCATGTAAAAAATTAGAAATATCAAGTTTTTCATGGTGAAAACCATCTTGCTCGTAACCAATTTCACTTACCAAGTCACAAATAGCTTCTTCAATTTCAGCATTCGAAATTGATGCTGTTGAACGATACTCACCTGCAATCACCACCCTATTTGTTGTTGCTAAAGTTTCAATTGCAAGACGAGACTCTGGATCTTTTTCTAAGTACATATCAACAATCAAATCAGATATCTGATCGCATACCTTGTCAGGATGCCCCGCTGAAACCGATTCACTTGTAAACAAATATTCTTGTGCCATGGCATTACTCTTCAAATTTAGTTAAATTAAAGAAAATATTTTTCTTTTTTACCTTAATGCTTGTTGATAGCCATTGTCACCTAAATTTTCCTGAGTTTACTAAAGATCTAGACGCCGTTATTAAAAACGCTCACGAACATGGCATTAGCCATATGCTAACAGTCAACACACGCCTCTCAGAAAGCTTAGATATACAACGCATTGCCGAAGCTCATCACAATATTTTTTGCAGTGTTGGCGTGCACCCACACGATAGCAAAGATTACAATGACTCAAAGCTAATTGAACAACTCAAATCGCATGCAACACATCCAAAAGTTGTAGCCTTAGGTGAAACAGGCTTAGATTATTACTACAATAACAGCGATGAAAAAGCCCAAATTGATTGTTTTTCAATGCACTTAAATACTGGCGTTGAACTAAATCTACCGGTGATTATCCATACTCGTGACGCAGACTCTGATACTCTTTCGTGCCTTGATCAATACCCCAATACAAAAGGGGTCTTTCACTGTTTTAGCGGCTCTTTAGACTTTGCTAAACAAGGCCTTGATCGGGGATTATACATTTCTTTCTCTGGTATAATTACATTTAAAAATGCATCTGAACTACGAGAAGTTGTAAAATTCGTGCCGCTTGACAGAATTTTGGTCGAAACAGATTCGCCATTTCTTGCGCCAATCCCCCATCGAGGAAAACGAAATGAACCAGCTTTCACCCAATTTGTCGCAAAAATGGTTGCAGAATTAAAAGAAATATCACTCGAAGAAGTAGCCCAAGCCACAACGAAAAACTTTTTCAATTTATTTAACAAAGCGATTCTATGAATGCATAGCGCCATCGCCAGAATACTTTTAAAGGTTGGGGTCGGCCTAGCAATAATTGGTATAATTGCAATCGCTTCTCTGGCCTATATTTACTGGCATATCAAACCCAGCTTACCGAATTCAAGCTTTTTAAATGATTACCAAGCACCAGAACTAAGCCGCGTTTATGATCGACATTTTAACCTTATACAAGAATTTGCCCCAGTTCACAGAATAAATCTAAAAATCGAAAATATCCCAGAAAAAATCATTGCAGCTTTCTTAGTGGCTGAAGATAAGAATTTTTTCTATCACCCCGGCATTGATCCAATACGCATAACTCGCGCACTTTTTCAAAATCTATCAAAGCAACAAAACTTAATAGGCGCATCAACAATTACACAGCAAGTAGCCAAGAATTTTTTAATAGGTAATGAAAAAAGCATATTAAGAAAGTTACGAGAAGCATTTGCCACAATAATTTTAGAACAACAATTAAGCAAAGAACGCATTCTAGAACTTTATTTAAATCAAATTTATCTGGGAAATGGTGCATACGGCGTGCAAGCAGCATCACTGAAATATTTCAAAAAAAGTATTGATGAATTAACAATTGCACAAGCCTGCTTACTCGCAGCTTTACCTAAAGCTCCAGCACAATTAAGTGCATCTCAAAACATGCAAAAACTTAAAAACAGACGCAACGCAATTATTCAAGCTTTGCTAGAGCAAAATTATATATCTTTTGAAGAAGCAGCCCAAGCCACAGCACAACCTATTGAATTTCACAAAGCAGAAAATACGCCAAATAGCTACGGTTATTACACCAGTTTTTTGAAGGAAACATTTCAAAATGAATTGCCCCAACTCAATATGTCAGCAGGCTTAGAAATTTTTAGTTGCATGGATATACATTTTCAACAGGCAGCCCAAAAAGCACTAAACGATGGCCTTTTAAAATATGATCACATGCATAAAATTTTTTACAAACCTCTTGCACATTTAAGCTCCGAACACTCTCTGGAAGAATTAGAAAAAATCACTGTTCCCAATTGCCCCATAAATTATCAAAAAGCTATTGTAGAATCTCGCAATACAAAATTATTTGCGCAAATACCCAATCAACAGTCTTTACCCTTAGATACAACAGGATGGTATTTTGAAACACCTTTAATTCCTGGTGATATTATTTTGGTTGAAGTTAAAGAAAAAAAAGCACACATCAGACAAATTCCTGAAATAAGCGGCGCTATTATTGTAATGGAAGCAAGAACGGGCAAAGTTTTAGCAATGGTTGGTGGCTGGGATTACACAACTAACCCCTTTAATTGCGCAACGCAGGCAGCTCGTCAACCAGGATCAAGCTTTAAACCTTTCGTTTATTTAGCAGCACTTGAACAAGGCATCGATCCAGATAATATTATTAAAGATGAAGCAATCACAATGTTTCTTAACAACGGAAAAGAAATCTACAAACCCAAAAATGTTGATAAAAGGTTCCACGGTTTTGTAACTGTAAAAAATAGCCTAGCTTACTCTCACAACCTAGCCGCTATTCAGCTTGGCCTAATTACGGGCCTTGAACACATCCAAGACACAGCAGAACTTTTTGATGTGTACAATAAAGCAGCTTTACACCCTTCCATTATTTTGGGCTCAAAAGAAACAACTTTACTTAAGCTTACTAACGCGTATGCAATGATTTTTAACGGTGGATATTATTTAAAACCAAAATTCTACAATGCTTACACCCAAAGAAAAATTTCATCTATCAATAAAAATGTTAACTCCTGCTGTTTTGAAAAAAATGATGCATTTGCAATGATTCCAGTAAATACAATAACTGATCGTCAGCGCCTTGCCTCCCCAACCACAATCTTTGGAATTCTTCAAATGTTGCGTGCTGCTATTACTCATGGAACTGGAAAATCTCTTTTACCACTTGAGCAAAAATTCAATGTAACTATTCGGGGTAAAACAGGCACAACAAATAGCAATCGTGACGCTTGGTTTATTGGAAGCGCAAGCATCCCTGGAACAATTTATCAAGATGATAACCCCCTCGTTATTGGCGTTTTTGTTGGGTTTTTAAAGCCCCAAAGTCTAGGAAATGGCAATGGAGGCGCTACAGTTGCATTACCAATATTTGGTAACTTTATAAAAAATATTGTTTCTGATATTCTGTAGACGATAGATTTTTTAGCCTTAAGGAGCTTAAGTAGAGTTTGACACAATTTCTCTTTGCACATTCAGAAGAAATTTCCGGCAACACCTTAAACAAAGTCGCAGCTGGCGGGCGTACATATTCTTACTGGCGCCGTCGAATTATGCTGTCAATTATTGGTGGCTATGCGGCGTTTTACTTACTCCGTACAAATTTTACAATGGCAATTCCTTACCTCCAATCAGACCTTGGGTACACAAAGGCTGATATTGGCATTATTATCTCTACAGGGTCTATTTTATACGGCCTTGGAAAAGGAGTATCAGGGCTGCTAGGCGATCGAAGTAACGCACGATACTTCATGAGCATTGGCTTGTTAGGCTCAGCAATTATGAGCTTTTGCCTTGGGTTAAGCTCAACCTGGATAGTATTATTCGCCCTCTACACATTTAACATGTGCTTTCAATCTATGGGGTGGCCTCCTTGCGCCAGACTTCTAACTCACTGGTTTAGCCCCAAAGAAATTGGCACAAAATGGGCACTTTGGAACACTTCACAACAAATTGGCAGCGCTCTTGTGCTTATCATTTCCCCTTATGTAATGTCATCTTATGGATGGCAATATGCTTTTTTCGTGCCCGCAGTACTATGCTTTGGCATTGCATTCCTCTTGCTTGACCGACTAAGGGACTCCCCAGAATCTCTCGGATTACCAGCTATTGAAACTCACCATGGGTTGATGGAAGCACATGAAATTGATGACTCTCGCTTATCCACCAAAGAAATTTTTCATCAAGTCACAAAAAACAAACTTGTATGGTATGTATGCGGCGCGAATTTCTTTGTCTATATTGTTCGTATGTTCATGTTTAACTGGGCTCCAACATTTTTAAGTGAATTCAAAGGAAGCAGCCTGAAGTTAGCAGGGTGGCAAGCCGCAATGTTTGATGTCGCAGGTATGTTTGGGGGCATTGTTGCTGGCTACCTATCAGACAAAGTGTTTGAAGGCAGACGTGGCCGCGTTGGTTTCTTATACATGGTTGTTTTAGCTTTTGGTATCGTCTTTTTATGGCAGTCTCCAGCAACAGAAAAATGGCAACATTTCCTTGGCATGATGCTAATTGGCTTTCTTGTTACAGGACCACAAATTTTGGTTGGCGTCGCCGCGTCTGATTTTGCATCCAAAAAGGCAGCAGGTGCAGCTTCTGGCCTTACCGGAACAGTTGGTTATCTTGGGGCAGCTGTAGCAGGATACGGCGTTGGACTAATCGTTGATCACTCCGGCTGGGATGCCGCTTTTGCTGCTGTAGCCGTTTGCGCCTTAATAAGCGCATTCTTGTTTGCACTAACCTGGAATCACCGCTCAAAAGTCTTAGATAAACAAAATGAACAGTGCGCTGACTAGTTTTAAGCAATAAATTATGTGGCAAGCAACTGTATATACACTTTTCCCAGATATGTTTCCTGGATCCCTAAAGCATTCCATTGCCGGCAAAGCTATGCAACAAGGCATCTGGAAGCTCAATACCATTAACATTCGCGATTTTGCAATAGATAAACACAAAACTGTTGATGATACCAGCTATGGTGGCGGAACTGGAATGGTAATGCGACCCGATGTTATTCATTCAGCACTTTCTACTCACACACAACCAGGCACAAAGCTTATTTATGCCTCGCCCAAAGGCCGACCACTCACTCAATCAATGGTCCGCTCTTGGTTAGCCGATTACCCAAATGGAATCAATATATTATGTGGACGCTATGAAGGCGTTGATCAACGCGTACTCGATCATTGGAACAAAAATCACGGCCTAGAAGATGTAAGTATTGGGGATTATGTTCTATCAGGCGGAGAGCTTGCAGCCCTTGTAATGATTGATGCCTGCGTTCGCCTTTTGCCAAACGTTCTTGAAAAACCAGATGCAACCACCATTGAAAGTTTTGAACTAGACTTATTAGAGTACCCGCAGTATACTAAACCCCAAATTTGGAATAATACGGTCGTGCCAGATGTGCTGCTTTCTGGCGACCATAAGTCGATTGCCGCATGGCGTTTAATGGAAGCAGAAAAAATAACACAAGACCGTCGTGCTGACCTTTGGGCCAAATACCAAGAAAAGCAAATGATGGTTAAAGAAAAAAAAGGGAAATTATGAATATTATTCAACAAATTGAAAAAAATCAGCTTGAAAAACTTGCTGAAGGCAAAGCTATTCCGGATTTTCGTGCCGGTGACTCTTTAAAAGTATTAGTAAAAGTTATTGAAGGCGAACGTCAGCGCCATCAGCCATTTGAAGGTGTCGTTATTGGCCGTAAAAATAAGGGCCTAAAATCAACCTTTAGAGTTCGTAAAATTTCTTATGGTGAAGGCGTGGAACGTGTTTTCTCACTTTACTCACCAAACATAAAAATTGAAGTTACCCGCCGCGGTGATGTACGTCGCGCAAAATTATATTACTTGCGTGATCGCAGTGGCAAAAGCGCACGCATCGCAGAACGCGCATATCGTGCAGAACCAAAAAATGCAGCAGCTCCAGTGCAAGCAGCAGAAAAACCAACTGAAGCACAAGCTCCAGCAGCAGAATAAATCACAAAACATAATGCATATAAAACCGGCTTTTAGCCGGTTTTTTTATTAAATAACCCAGTTATTTCTTTGTTTTTAAAAGTGTGTCTAATCCTTTATTTAAAATTCCCCCAGTCAAAAACTGACTGGGGTAAATAAAAAAATTAAAGCTTATTAGGCTGCACCACCAGCAATAATATCTTGCTCAATGCTATTACTACCAAGATAAATCGTGTTACAAGTTAACGCATCGAAGCTGCTAGCAGGAAGATTTGCATAATCAATGTAAACAGCATAAGGAGATGAAACTACAACACTACCACCAGCAATAGGATCCGCAGCAATATGTAAGTCACCTGATAGTGTAAGCGGTGTAGATGATTCGTTATTTGTTGAAGGACCAAATTCGATTTCTGCTCCAGTACCAAAACCAAATGTAGTTTGGCTACCAGCCTCAATATGACCAAACTCAAATGAACCATTTAACGTTAGAACATAATCTCCGCTTGTTGCGCCAAGGTTAACTACAGTTCCACCATTTTCAGACACAAGCTGGCTGTCAGCTGTTACAATCAAAGTTGGAAGAGAAGCACCAGGATTTGAAACGTCTACTAATCCACCACCATTTAGAATAAAGTTTCCACCAACAGTTGGCGCACTTGCATCATCATAATTTACAAAACCATTAGTTACTGTTGTATCTCCTGTGCTGGAACCAGTGTAATTAGTAAACGCCCCAATAGTAAGGTCATTTGCGTCTGTAGCAGATGAATTAAACTCTAAATTACCAATAACCGGAGCAGAAAAACTGCTAGGAGAAGCTTTTGAACCGTTGAAGTCAATTTCTAAAGTTGCAGCAAATCCCGTAGAAGTGAAAGCAGCAATAGCAAGAATTGTTTGAATTTTTTTCATAATAATATTCCCTTCATAATAAAATTTTTTATAAAAACGAAACATTAATAATATTAATATTTAAATTAACATCACTAATATTTACGATGTTAATATAAAAATACTAATTAAATATAAATTAACTATACAAATAAATATAAAATTATTTATTATTTAAGAATAATTTAAGACTGCAGATTTATTCCTAATCTTAAATTTGAACTCCCTAACGATCCCCAACCCTTATAATTTCCCATTCAAGGTTCTTATTTGAAGTCTCTTTTACTTTTTGGCGCACCAACTCACCTAAACACTCAAGCTCCTCTGCAGATGCTCCGCCCGTGTTTAGCATAAAATTACAATGTTTTTCAGATATCTTTGCACCACCCATAGTCAAACCACGACAGCCAGCTTTATCAATAAGCTCCCAAGCTTTTGCATCAATAGGGTTTTTAAAAGTGCTTCCACCTGTGCGGCCTTTTGTTGGCTGACTTTCTTCTCTCATCTGCAAATATTTTTGAGTATTATGTTGAATATCAGCCGCATTCCCCGGTGTTATCTTGAATGCTGCACGAACAATAACGCACCCCTCTGGTAATACTGATTTTCGGTAACTCATTTTCAAATCATCTACATAAAGTTTACGAAGCTCACCAAATTTATCAACAATTTCAACCCAAGCAAGCACATCTTTAACTTCAAAACCGTAACATCCTGCATTCATTGCCACAGCACCACCAATCGCCCCTGGAATAGTCACCAAAAACTCAATTCCACTTAATTGATGTTGCATTGCAAACATAGCAACGGTTCTATCAAGCGCTGCAGCGCCTGCAATTAACACATCATTTTCAATAGTAATTGCAGAAAAACCCTTACCCAATTTTATAACAGCCCCGCGGTAACCACCATCACGCACCAGCACATTAGAACCAGCACCAAGCACAAAGTACTGCAACTCAGCAGATTTTTCTTTCAAAAAATGCTGAAGGTCAAAAACATCTTCAGGTTTATACAATACAAAAGCAGCACCCCCCACTTGAAACCAAGTAAACGCAGATAAATTCACTTCAAAGCTGTAGCGTCCACGCACTACAGGCAGCAAAATCTGCAAGTCATTTTTTCTTGTATTGGTAACCATTAATTAATACTTCTCAGTCATCATTAAATTAACCCGAAAGGGGCAGCTCAAAATGTGTGTTCCCCTCATACCTTTTGAGCTATTTTTTTGACCCAAAACCTGCGTGTCATCCCTATACTTTTCCTTCAAACGCACCTTTTGGGTCATCTTTTATTCAGGCATTTCCGTTTGCTGCCTTCAAAACAGGATGAAAATTTTTCTCTAAATCTTGAGCCAATTCATGGGCCCATGTCGTTATATTACCAGCCCCCACACAAAGAATAATATCACCTGGCTCTAAAAATGGCATAAGCATACTCGCCAAAGAAGAAGGATATTCAAAATAACGCGCGAATATTCCAGTTTCAGCAATCTTATTCGCAAGATCTTCTCCAGTAACACCGTTGGGTGATTCCCCAGCTGTATACACCCCTGAAATCAAAACCTGCTCACATCCTTTAAAACAATGAACAAAATCTTCAAATAAATTTTTTAATCTTGAAAAACGATGCGGTTGCATCACCGCATACACATTGCCTTTAGTCGCTTGCTTTGCCGCAGAAATAACTGCACTAATTTCAGCCGGGTGATGAGCATAGTCATCAATAATACGCACCCCATGAACACTACCAACTTGAGTGAATCGACGCTTTATCCCTTTAAATGTTTTAAATGAATGACGCACCACAGCATCTGATATTCCTAATTCTTGAGCAATTGCCACAACAGACAATGCATTTTGAACATTGTGTTGCCCAACCATTGGCAAATATACATCTTTTAATACAGCAGGAAGCGTTGCAACATTTTCACCCATGCAGCCCGTTAATTCACGTTGCTTTTCTAGGTAATCAGGCTTCATAACAATATCAAAAGTAGCTCCATTTGAGCAAAATCGTATGTTTTTCGCACAAACATCAGCATTACTGTCAAACCCATAAGTTACAATGCGGCGGTCATCAATCTCCTGGGATAATTTCTTCACCACAGGATGATCCACACACAACACACCTAGTCCATAAAAAGGAACATTCCTTACAAAATGACGAAATGCACCATACAATGACTCAAAATCACCATAGTGCTCCATGTGCTCAGCATCAATATTCGTCACTACAGCAATCGTTGCGGGAAGTCTTGTAAAACTACCATCAGATTCGTCCGCTTCAACAACTGCCCAATTACTTTTTCCCAAACGTGCATTCGTGTTGTATTCGTTAATAATTCCACCATTCACAACAGTTGGATCCATACCAGCAGCATCAATCAACCACGCTAAAAGGGAAGTTGTTGTTGTTTTTCCATGCGTTCCGCCAACAGCTAAAGATAAACGACTTCGCATAATTTCGGCTAACATTTCTGAACGATGCATCACAGGAATACGCAGCCGACGAGCCTCAAGAAGCTCAATATTATCATGCTTAACGGCTGTTGAAATTACGACAGCCTGCACTTGTGCTAAATTTTTTATGTCGTGACCAATAAAGACAGGAATCCCCAAAGATTCAAGCCTTTTTGTATTGTAGCTTTCCGCAATATCAGTACCTTGCACAATAAAACCACTTTTGTGCAAAACTTCAGCGATACCACTCATCCCGATACCACCAATTCCAATAAAATGCAAAGCTCGTTTTTGGCCTGGTAAAATGCTCATCTAGCTTCTATAAAAAAGATTATCTTTTATAAATAGCTACCCTGAAGAAAACTTTCAACCCAATCCGCCAAATCTTCCGCTGCATCTGGTTTTGCCAAGCGATGAATTGAGTCACTCATAGCAGCTAGGATTTTTCTATTTTTCATGGCATTTTCAAGCAGCTGTGTCAAAGCCACCGGTGTAAATTCTGATTCTTTTATCATCCAGGCTCCACCTGCATTTACCACTAAACGTGCATTCTCACCCTGATCATTATCCTTTGAAATCGCTAAAGGCACAAAAATCGCAGGAACACCCAAGCAGGTTAGCTCTGCAACAGTAGAAGCCCCAGCACGACAAATAGCCAAATCAGCGCTACGCAAATGGCTTGGCATATCACTAAAAAAACTTTCTAGATTTGCTTTTATCCCAAGCCGCTCATAAGTATTTTTTACATCTTGCAACTGTTCATGACGACATTGCTGCGTAACAACTAGTTGCTGTTGCAGATCTTCAGGTAACAACTCAAGTGCTTTTGGAATAACTTCTGCAAATAATTTCGTCCCCTGACTCCCTCCAACAACACAAATGTGAAATTTATCGGTGTTTTTTGGTCTAGGCACTGTCATCGCCATATGCACTAATTTGCGCACTGGATTACCTGTCCAAATCGCATTATTTGGAGCACCAATTGTTGGGGAAAAACTCACAGCTAATCCCTTGGAAAACCGTTGCAAAAACCTATTTGCACGACCAAGCACAGAGTTTTGTTCATGCAACAACGTTTTTTTAAACAATAATTTCGCAGCTATCATACCAGGAAGAGAAGGATAACCTCCAAAACCAACGACAATATCCACATGATTCTTTCGAATAAAGAAAAAACCCTTCAAAATACTTTTAAGCATTGTATAAAGGTAGGAAAAAATATTGCTGCGATTCACATTCATCACTTGAATAGCGTCAAAATATTCATAATTTACAAAATTCATGGCTCTAGAATCAGTCAAAAGCGCCAATTTATGTCCTCGTTTTTTTAAATATGAAGCTAATCCTTCGGCTGGAAAAACATGCCCACCAGTTCCACCTGCACACAAAACTATCATATGGACTCCTTCACTAATTCTATTGCTGCCATACGCGCTGCCTCATTTATTCCCTGACCTGAGAGCATACGTGCAATTTCATTCACTTGCTCACCTTCGGACAAAGCTTGCACAGTGGTAACCGTTGACAATTGCTCCTGCCTTTTGGCCACCACTAAGTGATGTTGCGCTTGCGATGCCACCTGAGCAGAATGCGTAATTGCCATAACTTGACCACATTTGCCCAAACGTCTCAAACGCTTACCAATTGCCAAAGCCACCTGACCACTCACTCCATGGTCAATTTCGTCAAAAATCAGCGTCAATAAATTCTGCTGCTTTGCCGTCACAACCTTCAACGCCAGCATCAAACGCGCCATCTCTCCACCAGACGCTGTTTTATGTAGTGGTGTAAAACTTTGCCCAGGGTTCATGCACACTTCAAAAATCACCTGTTCTACGCCATGCACCCCCCACTGCGCTTCTGCTAGGGGATTTAAATTTATTTGAAAGCGAGCATGAGGCAAAAACAAATCCGGCAGCTCTTTGTGTACATTATTTTCTAATTCTTTTGCTACTTTTTTCCGATGCTCTGATAAAACTTGAGCCGCACTAATATACTCTTGCTTTGCTTTTATTAATTGTTTTTGCAATTGATCTCGTTCATATTCAGGGTCGTCCAAACCTTGTTGCTGGCTTTGCAACTCTTGTAAAACTTTATAAAGGTCATCTCCTGCCAAATTATATTTTTTTGAAATCGCGTGTATCTCGCTATAACGCTGATCATAACCTTGCAGCTCTTCTGCATGTCCCCGGTGCTGCTCAAGCAAGTCTTTCAACAAAAGCTGCGTTTCTTTAACTTCAACATAAGCACGATCAAGACTTTTCCGTGCTTCATCTAAAGTTTCCAGTCCCACGTTAGACTTTTCCAACATCTGCTGATGTTGAGCAATTTCACTTGCTAAATCTTTGGGGTACGTCAACCCTTTCAAACAGGCAGCAACCGTATCTGCAATTTTTGCAAATCCAACAATCTCTTCACGTTTTTGCAAAAGCTGAGTTTCCTCCCCTTCAAGAGGATTCAATTTTTTCAAATCTTCCAGTTGCATCTTGATAAATGCTCGCTGACTTTGCCCTGTCAACAAGGCCTTTTCAAATGCCTCAAGGTCAAGCTGTGCCTTTTGAAAATTTGCCCAAACACTCTCGACTGTATTTTTAATTTGCCCATCAATTGATTGGTCTAATAAAGCACGCTGCCGGCTTAATTCAAACAAATGGTCTTGTTGCCCATGAATATTGAGCAACTGATCTCCCAAAATTTTTAAAGTTTGCACCGTAACTGGCTCATCATTAATAAGCGCTTTAGACCTGCCATTTATTTGCAAAACACGCCGCAGAGCAATCATCTCTCCTTTAGGCAATCCTTGCTCTTCAAAAAGCTCATCAAGCGAAGCATCATACTCAAATTCAGCAAATACAGATGCTTGTTCAGCATTTTTACGAATTAAATTTTGCTCACCACGTTGACCTAAAACCAAACATAAAGCATCTAAAAGAATAGATTTTCCCGCACCTGTCTCACCGGTTAGCACACAAAATCCAGGATCAAAAGATAAATCAAGGCTCTCAATCAGCACAATATTGCGTATACTGAGCGCGCGTAGCATGTATTAGTGTTTAACCCCTTGCATGATTTCGTAGGCACGCTCATACCACTCAGAGTCACTATAATTGTGCCCCAATACAGCAGCCGATGCTTGCGCTTCATCATACAGGCCAAGCGCCAGGTAAGAAGCAACCAGGCGATAGAGCGCCTCTGGCACATGTGCAGAGTGCTCATATTCTTTTACAACAGTCACCAAACGATTAATTGCTGCTAAGTGTGATTCTTTTTGTTGATAATACCTAGCCACTTCAACTTCTTTCGCCGCCAAATGATCACGAATCAAATCAATCTTCAATCTGCCGTCCTTGGCATATTTTGTGTCAGGAAAACGGTTAATCAATTTTTGGAAAGCATCGGCACTTTCTTTTGCTGGGCTTTGATCACGTTCGATAATTGGAATTTGCTCGTAAGCAATTAAGCCCAACATATACATAGCATATGGCACATACTCATGGCCTGGATGCAGCTGAATAAACATTTCAAAGGCCTCTTCAGCGTCTTCATATTTCTTAGCTAAATAATACGAATATCCAGACATAATTTGCGCATTAAGCGACCAGTCAGAATAGGGATGCTGGCGCTCAACCTCAGCGTACGCTGCCCCTGCTTCCTTATATTTTTTTGCCTCTATGCGATCAACAGCCATTAAATACAGCTGCTCGACTGACATTTCATCAAATTTTTCACTATCATCCGCACAAGAAGCAAGAAGAAGAACAACTAAGCCAGAGAGAAATCGTTTCACAAACGTCAATATAGTTCCTATTTTCGCTCAAGATAGCATAAGGAAAATATGTTTCCTAGATAAAGTATTCTATAAAAAAACACCCAAACTAAAACTGGAAAATCTCTTATGCTGAAGGTACAGTATCTTTAATTTACTGCAATAGGCACGCATTACGCTCCTTGCAAATATAAAAAAATCAACACCCAGCAAATAAAAACCCCAAAACCATTTCCAAACCACTCGCTTCAGCTACTTTAGTAAGCGGCAAATTTAGTGAAAAATTCACCTCTGACAAACGCTTCCAGCAGTGCCATGCTTTAGCAATTAAGTGTTTCACGTGTTTTCATGAATAAAAGAAATTTTAATAAAAAAAATTCCACTGTATTATTTTTTATTAAACACACCCAGCATCGACATTGCTCGAATCATCTTTTTGCAGTTCTTTTTGTAACGTTACTTTTTTCCATGAAAGCGCACACATGTGAAGAGATTAATTATGAAGATAGCTGCAGCGAAAGCATTTCAAGCGGAATAACCACCAGTGAATGTGATGATGAAGAAATTAAATATGATGCAATAAACAGCGAACTATCTGAACTGGATGATGAGCCCTCAATTAATCAAGGAAAAAAGCTAAAACGCCCAGATTCTTGGGGGTCATTTCGCCTCCCCAAAGCTATTCGTGGCACTTCTGACGGAAGCCCTTTCGAGAAAAAAATCCCCTACGAATCTCAAGAAACTACTCTCAGCACCTTTCATTTCAATGCTTACCCACATGAAAGCCCTGTACTTAGTGTCGACATTTTCTTAAGAAGATGCGCCCAACGACTAGGTATTTATGAAAATCTACTTCCTGAACCTTTCTTTTTCCTCCCCCATAATGCTGATAAATCTAAGCTCATATCTGTGCGATTAAAAAGTATATACGGAGGAATTGATCATTACCGAGTGTATGATCCAAGCCATATGCTAATGAACGGTCAAGATTTTGTTCCCAGTGACAGAGCATCAGGTGGCACAAGAATTGTAGGCTTTTATTCAATAGATGGACGGAGACGTTTATGTTTTAAGCAGCACCCAGAGGCACCAGCAAATGATATTGCAACCTACAAACTCTACAATATGATTTTTCCAGAAGAAACAGAAGAATGCCCCATACCCATAGCAGAAACAATATTAATAAATGATCAAGTTTTTTTAGTGTCTGAATTTATAGAAGGAGAAACACTCGATCAAGTTCTCAAAAAAGTTGAAACCGACCCATCTTATGGAAGTGATTGGATTTTTGATCACAACCAAATTCAAAAGTCAGTACTTTTCTCTTCTTTTATTAATCCAGAAGACGGCCGCACTCAAAATTACCTTTTCTCCCCAGTTCCTGGTAGCACAAAAATACGAATCTACCTTCTCGATCATGATCGAAGCCTAGGCAGCGCAGACGCAGAATATAATCACCCAGAAATGGGAAAACTTAAAACACGCGTTCATTGTGCTCTTTTATGCTTTCATGAACTACTACAAGGAACTATTAGCCAAGAAATTATTTCTCGAATATCTGAAAATTTTAGTGCAGGCATTGGCAGTTGGGCCGCTGAATGCCACGAAGAAAGCTTGTACCAGAGAGAACTGAAAAAATTAATTCCAAACCATAATCTAAAAAGTATACTTGGCACTGTTTACAATGAAGAACTCATATCTAGCATATTTTTCAAATTAAAAAAAATTAGAAAAGCTTGTATCAATGCAGAAGAAAGCTTTATAAAAGTCTTTTGTAGTGCTAACCCAGAACTTTCCACTATTTACAAAATCTCAGCAAATAACCCAGCCATGAATACTCCAACTAAAAAAAATATTTTACAACTTGCCCTTATCCGCATTCATTCAATAGATGGGGGACGCGCCGGTTTAATAACACCACCCAGCTCCTATATTCCGATCGAAAGTTATCTACAACCTAAACTAAAATGCATCATGTCTCTACACACCTGCACTCCCCCATCTACAACACTAAAGAGATCCCATTCAACTCCCTATTAGCACTGCAATTAAACATACAAATACTGCATAAAAACAATTACTTTTTACGCCAATTTTTTATGTAAAATTACACAGTCAACTATATAATTTTATATTTTTTAACTCCTAGACAAACCTGGTTTATAAGAGTAATCCTATCTTGAGTCTTTAATACCAAGTGAGAAATAAATTGGGCTTTTTAAGAACACTCAAACGCGACCAAAAAGAGGCTGTTGGCCTTTTACAAATTGGCACCTTCTTAGAATATTTTGATTTAATGCTCTATGTGCACCTGTCGGTGTTGTTAAATGAGCTATTTTTCCCAAAAACAGATCAACGCACCGCAGCCCTAATAGCCGCCTTCACTTTTTGCTCTACATACGTTTTCAGACCAATAGGAGCCATGCTTTTTGGTTATATTGGTGATCATATCGGTCGTAAATCAGCCATTATTATTTCAACAACCATGATGGCAGTTAGTTGTTTCTTTATGAGCATTCTTCCCACCTATGAAGAAATCGGTATCTTTGCAAGTATTGCTATGATTGCTTGTAGAATTTCGCAAAGTTTTTCCGCTACCGGAGAAGTCATAGGCGCAGAAATTTACCTATCGGAAATTCTACCACCTCCTGCATCGTATCAATTAGTCTCTTGGGTATCTGAGCTCTGCACCCTAGGAAGTTTAGCAGCTTTAATTGCAGCAAGCCTTGTTTTTAAGTGTGGTGCCAATTGGAGAGCCGTTTTTATTTTAGGAGGAATGATTGCCCTTTCTGGTGCTGTAGCCAGAAGAAGACTTAGAGAAACATCCGACTTTTTAAAAGCACAAGCTTGCAAAAATAAATCCCTTGCAAAAGCAAAAACATCAAAACAAACTTCTCTTGCCTATTTTTTCATCTATTCAGGCTTCCCTCTGTGCTTTTATATCATATTTATACATTGCTCAGATTTCCTGAAATATTCTATGCACTACACAGCAGAACAAATCATTGACCATAATCTGTTCTTAACCTTGTGCAGCACAATTGTTGGAGTGTCTATTATTTTAATGGTAAAAAAGTTCCACCCCTTAAAAATCTTAAAAGTAAGAGCCATTGCCTCTTCAGTAGTCTTATTTGCAATGCCGTTAGTACCCCTAACAAATATTTACACATTAACAACAGTACAAATGCTTTTAACAATTTTTTCCCTAGGAACTCTTCCTGCAATTCCTATCTTTTTTAAATATTTCCCCATACAACGCCGCTTTACATACAGCAGCATGCTCTACGCCACGTCTCGTGCATTTATGTACTTAGTAACATCGCTTGGACTAGTCTATCTCACAAATATGCTCGGACCTTACGGAATTTGGTTAATCGCTCTTCCAGTTAGTATTGGATTTTTATGGGGCGTTGAACATTTTTCTAAGCTTGAAGGAATACAAAACAAAGATGACGTGTCAGAGCCAGTTATGGCGACTGTAGCTTAGGCCAGTTTTATTACTTTAAATGGCGCATTTTTTGCCCGGTATATAGCTGCCTTGGTCGTCCAATTTTTTGTGCTTTATCTGTCATCATTTCATTCCATTGAGAAACCCACCCAATACTACGCGCTACAGAAAAAATAACCGTAAACATTGATGAAGGAATTTTTAAGGCCTTAAGCACAATACCTGAATAAAAATCAACATTAGCATAAAGCTTATTTTCAATAAAATAAGGATCTTTCAACGCAATATTTTCTAACTCAAGCGCAATCTCCAATAACGGATCATCAAGCTTAAGTTGGTCTAAAACATCATGACATGCTTTACGCATAATTCGCGCTCTTGGATCATGATTTTTATAAACCCTATGACCGAACCCCATTAACCTGAAAGAATCATTTTTATCTTTTGCTCGCTCAATAAATTTTGCAATATTTTCTTTTGTCCCTATTTGCTGCAGCATGGTAAGCACAGCCTCATTTGCTCCTCCATGGGCAGGCCCCCACAAAGCCGCTATTCCAGATGCTATGCACGCAAAAGGATTCGCTTTACTCGATCCCGCAAGCCTTACAGTTGATGTCGAAGCATTTTGCTCATGATCCGCATGCAAAATAAATATAATATCAATAGCTCGCGCCACAACAGGATTAATCTGATAAGTTTCAGAAGGCACAGCAAACATCATTTTCAAAAAATTTTGCGCATACGTTAGATTATTCTGTGGATAAGGAAGCGGGCATCCCCGCGAATAATTGTAGGCCATCGCCGCAATCGTCGGCATTTTTGCAATCAAACGATGTGACGCCATTTCTCTTTGCTTAGCATCATAAATATCAAGATTATCGTGATAAAAAGCAGAAAGCGCTCCTACAACTCCAACCATAATCGCCATGGGGTGCGCATCACGACGAAACCCTTGAAAAAAAGAACGCAACTGCTCATGCACCATTGTATGATGCATTATTGAGCTCTCAAATGATTCTCTCTGTTCTGCCCTAGGTAATTCACCATAAAATAATAAATACGCAATATCTAAAAAATCACATTTCTCAACAAGATCTTCAATTGGATAACCACGATAAAGCAATATCCCTTTATCACCATCTATATACGTAATTCCCGATGAGCAGCTTGCCGTTGATAAAAAACCTGGGTCATAGCAAAACAACCCAGTCTCTTGGTAAAAACTGCGTATATCTAATGCATCAGGACCAAAACTTCCTTGAATAATGGGTAATTCAATAGTCTTTCCGTCAATTGTAATCGTGGCTTTTCGCGTCATCTTGTTTTCCGAATTTTATTGCGCTTCGCCTTAAGTATAACCAGAGAAAAAAGTGTTAGGTACCTCAAAATGATCATGAATTTATAAAATAGAATAAGCCGTGAATGATATAACTACAGCCCATACTCTTTACGCCACTGCTGAAACATCAACACTAGCCACAATTTGTATTGATAATTATAAGATCCATTTTGGTGCTTTTCCCAAGTTAACTGCAACTCATCAGCGCCAATTCCAAATTCTTCTAAGGAAGAGGAAAACAACAACTCTTGCGCCCAATCTTTTAAATCACCTCGAAGCCATGTATCAATAGGCACTCCAAATCCCATTTTAGGACGATCAAATAGCTCTTCTGGCACATACGATTTTAAAATTTCTCGCAAAACCCATTTGCCTTTTCCATGACGTAACTTCAAATGCTCTGGCAATTGCCATGCCAACGCAATAAGTCGATGATCAAGCAAAGGAACGCGCGCCTCTAAGCTTACCTCCATACTTGCCCTGTCAACTTTTGTTAAAATATCACCTGGCAAATAGGTCAACGTATCCCAAAATTGAAAATTTTCAATACTATCCTTCAGTAAATGATGCTCTGGAAAAGAATTTTCTACTTCAGTTTCCCAATGACGCACAAGCATTTTATAGCAATCTGCTAAATCTTTCGCCTGGAATAAAGCAATACCTCGCTCAATTTTATCTACAAGTTGTTGGGGACACCCTGGTAGCTTTTCTAAATTTTTCCACAATGACAAAGGCAAGCATCGTAAATACGGAACCAACCCTCTCAAGAAACAAGGGGTATAATTTCTAATGTTCCACAATTTTTTACCCAAAGTATACCTATTATACCCAGCAAAGAGCTCATCACCTCCATCACCAGAAAGACTCACGGTCACATGATTTCTGGCTAATTTTGAAACCAAATACGTTGGAATTTGTGAAACATCGGCAAATGGCTCATCATACATTACTGCTAAATTTGGAATAACCTCTTGCGCTTCTTGTGCTGAAACATAGAACTCGTGATGATCAGTTTTAAGGTGCTCTGCAACTTTTCTTGCATAAGGGGCCTCATTATAGTTGGGAATATCAAAACCAATAGAAAATGTTTTAATGCGATCACTAGATTGAGATTGCATTAAACTCACCACAAGTGAACTATCAATTCCTCCTGAAAGAAACGCCCCCAAAGGCACATCTGCCTGACAGCGCCTTTTTACAGCATCTTTCAAAAGCGCATGGGTTGCATCAACCCATTCTTTATCTGTTTTCTGTTCATGGTAATTTTTAGCTTGAGTAATTTCTTCTTTTAAATCCCAATATGCTGTTGTTTTATAAGATCCATCAGCATGCAAATGCACAACTGTTCCAGGTTTTACTTTTTGTAAATTTTCAAATATGCACGTTGTCTCAGGAACATACCCAAAAGAGAAAAATTCCTTAGCAGCTTCAACATTTAATTCTGTTTTCCACGCAGGGTGAGGCATCAAGCTTTTAGGTTGTGACCCAAATAACCAAACATCATTCATAAACCCAAAATACAAAGGCTTTATACCAACACGATCTCGAACTAACGCAAGCGTTCTTGTTTGCTTATCCCAAACCGCAAAGGCAAACATCCCAATAAATAATTTAACAGCCACCTCAATGCCCCAAGCATCAAAAGCAGCCAACATAATTTCTGTATCACTATGGCCCTTAAAATTAATTTCAGAAAAAGACGCTTTAAGTTCAGCACCATTAAAAACCTCTCCATTATAAACCATCACATAACGCCCAGAATGTGATGTCATTGGTTGGTGACCTGCTGGTGATAAATCAACAATTGATAAACGCCTATGTGCTAGCGCAACTCCCTGCTCATGATCAGTCCAAATCCCATAAGAATCAGGACCACGCAGCTGGATTTTTTTTTGCATCTCAGTAGCAAGTTTTTCATGATTTGAGAATTTATTCTTAGGATCCCAAAAACCTGTGATGCCGCACATATTGCTAAACCTTTAAAAAAGCTATTGCAAACCTAGCAAATATATAAACGACAATAAAGACAGAAGAAAAAAATGGCGTCCCCAACGGGATTCGAACCCGTGTTGCCGCCTTGAAAGGGCGATGTCCTAGGCCTCTAGACGATGGGGACTTGGAATGAACTATACGGTCAAAATGCTTTTTCGTCAAGGAATTTTGAGCTTCTGTATCGCAAAGCTAAATCAATGCAATTTTTGAAGAATTTCTTTAATATTCTTCAAATCCATATCGCTAAACACTGATTGCTCGTATTCTTTTCTATGCTCTTCAAATAATTGCTGGCGCTCTTGTGAACACGGGTGGGTAGATAAAATATTTAACGAGTAATATTTTGATTTTTCTTTCTCTTTCATTTTTTTGAAAAAAGTACTCATACCTGCTGTTGATAATGCAAGTTGTCTCAAATAAATAATTGCCCCTTCATCAGCCTGCATCTCGGCTGCTCGCGAAAACTGCAAAAAGTGCATAAGCATTCCTGCACCTGAATCAAAACCTCCCAAAACTATTTTACCGCCCATATCAAATAGCAATAATTTCACATAAGCAGCAATACAATGGCGATGTTTTACATGGGCCATTTCATGCGCGATTATTCCCATAAGTTCTTCGATAGAATCCGTTGATTCAATAAGCTTAGAATAAATCATGATTTTTTTATTAGGTAGAGTTACAGCATTAACGGAATCATCTTCTATAATAGTAATTTCAACACCATCTAATTCAGGCTGAATCTCTACAAAAGCTCTTTGTATTTTTTTTAAAGTTACATCAGATGAAGAAGAAGCAATTACTTTTTCCTTACGAAAATGAATAGCCCTAACCTGCTTCTCTAACCAAGGTTCCAAGTTTGCTGGGAATAAAAAAATCAACGAATCCATAAATACCCACAGTCCAATTAAGATACTTATAATTCCGTAATAAATACAGAAGGCGTGCGAATACCAAATTGATTTGGTTTTCAGAGATCGCAAAAACTTTAAAATAGCTGCTTGATCATCAGGATTTTCAACAACTATATATGCATATTTACCAAGATTCTCACTGGTTATAAAAATCTGAGCCTCTGTCTTTTTCCATGAAACATTTTCAAGCAAGAAATCCTGCTCTTCAGAGTCAACTCTTAAGCTTAATTTTTCATCGCACTTAACAATACAAATTTTGCTAGCAGAATGCTTTCCATCAAAAAACTTGCAAACAAACTGCATAGATTTTTAGCCTATATTTTAAAAATCAGACAAATCAAGTAAACTAGAAGCACCATCTTGTCCAGTTGTTTCCCTGGCTATCTGGTGTGCTTCTAAGCTTTTACCATCGCCCTCTAAATTATAATATTTTTGAATGAACTTTAGATGACGATAAGTAATGTATGGCGATGCCATACCGAATGTAAAAATCATCAACAGCAAATTCCAAAGAAAAAAGCGGAAAAATTGTAAGAAAGTATAATTAACACGGAATTTCACCCCTGAAAAAGCTAAGTGGTTTAGGACATACCTTGAACAGTAAAAACTAAAATATATTCTAGATAAAAAACACGTTGGGATCATTAAGAACCAAGTTTTATAATTCATTTTTTTCAGGTCATTTGCATCACCTGTAAATTCTAAGGCAATATCACCCCAAAACGTATTATCTGAAATAAATTTGTTTTTTATAATAACATAAACATGGTCTCTCAAACCAAGAGTTAACAAAGATTTTATAAAGATTATAAAAGATAGATTCGCATACTTAACACGACTCCCCTCTAATCTAAAACAAATACCTTGCCAACTAGTGCGCGAGTAAAGGTATTGATGCTTAGAGTAAAAAGCATACTCAAATATCCAAATCAAACCTACTACAGTTAAAGCAGTTCCTAAGAAAATAGAAATTAATTCTAGCCCCTTCTGCATTGCGATGATTAAGATAAATACAGGCAAAACTCTTAAGAAAGCTTTCAAAAGCTCAAATGGAGTTCCATGATAAACAAGAGGCTGTCCAAATATCTCAAGATGTGAACAAATGTAGGAACGTAGATTCGTCTTTCCCCAAAAGCGATAAATCCCCAAGGTAATTATTGTTAAGATAGTATTTTTGAAACCAATCAAAAAATGCTTTTTAACTAATCCTTTATATAAAATATTTGAGTTCATTTTAAAAAAACAATAAGTAAGTGATTATAAATTAGTTACTACCATAAATAATTACAAGAAAATTTTACTCAATCGTTACCCTTTAAAGTGATTTAGAAACTCCAATTAATAAGTTTTTTATAGCATGCTTGTATCTTATTGAGGTTTCTCCACCCCACGTGTTAAGCTGTCGATAATTTTCATCCCCCCAGGTAAATATGGAATCAACTATTCGCACCCAATTACGTGACATTGTATTACCAGGAACCACCCTGTTAGCACTTGATCTATTGGAACACATTCAAATTGATTCCACCAAAGTACTGCTTATATTTAAACTTCCTGATGATTTTGCAACAGCTAATAAATCCTGGGAAAAAGTCATCCAAAATGCTTGTGAAAAAGCCTGCTCCCTTCCCATTATGATCTCTTTTCACCGTCATAAAGCTGAGCAAAAAAAAACAATTTCAGGCATCGCTGGCGTGCACCATGTCATTGCCATTGCATCAGGTAAAGGTGGCGTAGGCAAATCCTCAATTTGTTTAAATTTAGCTCTTGCTGCGCAATCTCTCGGCCTAAAAGTTGGTGTGCTCGATGCCGATATTTATGGCCCCTCTCTACCTACCATGACAAACATATTTGAAAAACCCCAAGCAACACCTCAAAAAAAACTTATTCCCCATCAAAAATTTGGTCTAAAACTCATGTCCATGGGGTTTATGGTTCCAAAAGATGCAGCCGTTATTTGGCGAGGCCTCATGGTACAAAGCGCTATCACTCAAATGCTTGGTGATGTACTTTGGGATCATGATGGCACATCACTTGATTTCCTATTAATAGATCTGCCACCTGGAACCGGTGATGCTCAATTAACCATTGCTCAAAAATCTAATCTTTCCGGAGCTGTTATTACAACAACACCCCAAGAACTCTCTTTAATTGATGCACGACGCGCAATTAAGATGTTTGAAAAAGTAAATATTCCTATTCTAGGAATCATCGAAAACATGAGCCATTTTCACTGCCCAGGCTGCGGTCTTGATTCTCACATTTTCACAAAAAATGGTGCCATTGATGAAAGTAAGCGTCAAAATCTACCACTACTCGGCTCAATTCCTCTCGATATCGCTTTGCGAGAATCCGCAGATCAAGGCGAACCATTTTTTATAAAATATCCGTCTCATCCAATAAGCGAAATATTTACAAACATCGCTAGCCAATTAAAAGCGCAGGTCATTCATGACTAAATACCTAGTTCGCTGTGTTGTTCCCCACACTATTGTTGAACCCTTCCAAAAAGCCCTTGAAGACTTATGTGAAAGCCTCATTGTGTTCGAAGATTCACAATCTCCACCATCCAATATAACCGATGAAAATGGCTTCCCTATTTCCAGTCTTTTCCAAGTCGATATGCTATGTAACGATGTAGATGTTCTAAAATGCAAAGCCCACGCTGAATCAGTTGCAGCATTATTAGGGCTTCAGCTCACAACATCTGTAGAAGAAATCGAAAACACAAATTGGCTACTTGCATGCCATCAAGGACAGCCAGAAATACATATTCACCCTTTTGTTATTCACAGCTCCGAAAGTTCACCCACACTAAAGCCTGGAAGCATTGCTCTGAAAATTAATGCAGCCACTGCTTTTGGTAGCGGAGAACATCCAACAACCCAAGGGTGCTTAAAGCTTTTTGTAGAATTAGCCAAAAAAAACATATTTCATAACGTGCTAGATATGGGTTGTGGCAGCGGTGTGTTAAGCATTGCTGCAAAAAAACTTCAGCCAAATATACATGTAACAGGCGTTGATATTGAAGCCGAAGCAGCACGACGCACTCGCCTTAACACCGAACTTAATGGATGTAAAAAGAATTATAACGTTTTCTGTTCAGTTGGATTCGGGCACCCCCAAACCTGGCAGCAATACGATCTTTGCTTTGCCAATATTCTAGCAAAACCCCTAATACGCCTAGCCCCAGATATGAAAAAATATATCAAAAAAAATGGCTACATTATTGTTTCTGGACTACTTGATAAACAGGCCCCCATGGTGATAAATGCATATATAAACTGCGGCTTTGAGATCGATTCAAAGACCAGCATTTCCGGCTGGCAAAGTATTGTATTTAGAAAATTTTGAATTAACTTCTCTAAAAACGCATCTAAAAACGCATCTAAAAACGCATCTAAAAACGCATCTAAAAACGCATCTAAAAACGCATCTAAAAACGCATCTAAAATGAATTTATATTTATATATATTTATTTTGTAATACATATTCACGAAAAATTAAATTTAATTGATCACAATTCAATTGCTAGGGGAAAAATTTCAACAATGATATAATCAGGAGTCCACACAATGAGATTTTTAAAGAGATTTACTTGCTTCGCACTTACCTCTACATCAATAATTGTTGCAGCAGAAAATGGGGGATTGCCTTTAGACTTATCTTCTACAGATGAAATAAATCAAAAAGCTGGGCTGCCAAACCTAATAATACCTTCTGACAACTCTGAAAGCATTTCCTTGCAAAGTTCGCCTTTGTCTGAAATAGTTTTGACTCCCCCTAATAACACACCTAATCGTGTACCATCTAGCGATAATGAAGAAGACGATAAGCAGCAAGAAATAGTAGAAAACTTTTCAAATGATGGTTCTTTTGACGAAATACCTCTTACTCTCGATAGCGCAACAAGCGTAACAAAAAATGAAGACGATAATTCTAATCTTCATATCATTACACCAACATCTGAAGATCATTCACCACAAGTTCTTGTTCCTGTTGAAGCTGCTATTCTTGAAGAACTTGTTGACGATACAACTGTCGCAGCTGCCCCCACATTAGCTCTAACCACCGAAGAAGACGATACAGAAGAAGATATTACTTCTGGTGACACAACAATCACTGAAAATGCAGAAGTGGTTTCTGCAGTAGTCATTCTTGGTAACGATGTTAATTCTTCAATTGGAGAAATGACAGTTGATCAAGCTATGAAACATGTTTACCCTAATTTCACTTCAGCTCAAGCAGAAGAAATCAAGCATCTTTTCATTGAAGCTAAAGCTAGCGAAGAAGCTTTTAAAGAAGCTAATGATACTGCAAAACTTGAATTTGAGCGTCTTAAAATTACAGGTGCATCAAATTCCGAAATCTTAGCATTTGCAGCAGCACAAAAGCAGATAGCACATGCTCAGGTGGAAAAATTTCAGGCAATAATAAATAAATTTGATGAAAAATCTACAAACGGAAAAAACTTAAGTTCTTACACGCCGCATATGGGATTAAACGCAAGTCCACAAATATATGAGGATTGGATTGTAGCAGTAGAACAACTCTCAAGCGATTCTTCTCTTCAAGTAGAAAACCTTACTTCTGGTGACACAACAATCACTGAAAATGCAGAAGTGGTTTCTGCAGTAGTCATTCCTGAAAGTGACGTTAATTCTTCAACTGGAACCCTTCTTATTGAAGATGAAAATAAAAGTAACGATTCACATAATAACGAGGACAGAGCAATCTCCGAACAAGTAGTTGACCCAACGACAACTCAACTCCCTGCAGTAGCCACCAATACTACAAGTTCGCCCCAAAAAACCTTTTGGACGCGTGCAACTCATTACCTTAACAAAAAATGGGGTATTGGCCTTTAGAATCCAAACTCTTCAAACAAAACACACGCAGCAGACTCGCAAGATTTTTTCGAGTCTGCTGTTGCTTTTCTATGGAAATAATTAGCTGGCCTAAAGAAATATTTTGGTCTTTGCAAATATCATCAATAACTGCCCAAAACTCAGGCTCTAAACGCACACTGGTAGCATGCCCTTGCACAACTACCGAACGTTTAATCATTACTTATGCGTTTCCAGCTACGCCCGCTTTTTCCTGTTGATTCCGGTAAAGTGCTGCAAAATCCACTGGTTGCAAGAATAGCGGAGGAAGACCTGCTTGACTTGTTGTATCAGAAATAATCTGACGCGCATAAGGGAACAAAAAGGTCGGCGTTTGAATCATCAACAAACTTGGCAGCACATCCCCTGAAACATTCTGCGCTTGACACAACCCCGCGTATTGCAACTCAATCAAAAAAAGTATTTTCTCTTTTTGCTTAGCTTCCACACGAATCATTAGCATGACTTCGTAATTTTCCTCATTAATCTTTTTGCCGTTAGCTTGAATATTCACGTCAATTTCTGGCTGTTCGCTAAGTGTTGCACCAAATGCAAGCTGATTTTCAAAAGACAAATCACGCACACCTTGAGCTATAATATTGAAAGTTGGCTCTGTTTGAGCGTTATTTTTAGACATATTAATTCAAGTTTAAAAAATGATAGAAGAAGTATCGCTAATATGGTTAACTTTCGCAAGATAATTCGAAAGCCATGCTTTCTCAACTCTAAAAACTTAGAGTGGCATGACTATTTTTACGGTATGTTAACGGCTATGGAAATAATCCCTGCTAATGAATACAGGCTTTTACTCGCAGAAGTCTTAAAAAAATCTCCTGAGTGGATTTTTATGCACTTACCCACTCTTGTTTTATCAAAGCAGCAACAACAACAGTTAGGCGCCCTAATTCAACGCCGCCTGTCTGGAGAACCCATAGCAAAAATACTGGGGCACAAAGAATTTTATGGACGAGATTTTTTCACAAATGAACACACTCTAGACCCCAGGCCTGATTCAGAGGTGATCATCGATGCAGTCAAAAAATATTTTTCTGCACATACATTCTATCAAATTCTTGATCTAGGGCTGGGAACAGGCTGCTTATTATTTACACTTCTATGCGAATTCCCAAAAGCTTTTGGAATAGGGGTTGATTGCAGTTGGGAAGCTTTAAGAACCGCGAAATCCAACCAAGAAAAGCTTCAACTTACACAACGTTCACAACTCATTCAGGGTAATTGGGCACAAAGCTTACACGGACAATTTGATATCATCATCAGCAATCCGCCTTATATTTCTACTCAAGAACAACTTGATATCTCAACCCTACATGACCCAAAGATAGCGCTGTTTTCAGGCGCAACAGGTCTTGAGGCATATCAAGAAATTTTATCTAATATTCGCCCTCTGTTAAAACCTGAAGGACTGCTCTTCCTTGAAATAGGCAAAGGCCAAAAAACTGATATAGAAAACATCGCATCCGCCGCTGGCTTGATCCAAAAAAATGCTTTTGCAGATCTATCTGGTATCGTGCGCACACTATGCTATAGTTCAAAAAAAGACAAAGTATTTTAATTTCTATGAATAAATTTGATCTGATTTTCTTAAGCATACTAACCGCTTCAGCTGTTATGGGCGTTGTCCGGGGCGTCACCAAGGAAATATTGAGCCTGCTCTCATGGGTTGGCGCTGTAGCCATGGCATACTTTTTATTTCCAACAACCCAATATTTAGCGCGTTCAAAAATTTCTAATCCATGGCTCGCTGATGGCGTTACCATGTTCGCTATCTTCATCATTTTTTTAATTGTCCTCACCCTCATCAGCCATTTTCTAACTTCGCGAGTTCGTGCCAGCGCTCTAAGTGGTGTCGATCGATCTCTCGGCATTGCCTACGGACTTTTACGCGGATGCGCACTTTTATTTATCTTTGAATTAGTTATCAGCTGCGCATGGCTGCGCCCTGACCACCCAGAACTTATCAAACAAAGCCGATTTGTAAACTTTATGTATAAAGGCAGTGATACCCTGTACGTCATTCTACCAAAAGAAGCACAAGATTGGATAAGATCTCTTCAAGAAAAACGCTTGAGTGAACGCAAACCCCCATCTATAGAAGACATCAAACAAGCTGGCCAAATTGTTGCAAATGTAGGCGAACAAGTTGCTCCTGTTGTGCAAGCAGCAATCGATAGAGCAAATGAAAAACAAGTATCAGCTGAAGATCTGGCAAATCTAAAGCCAAAAGAAGCACCCGAAAACAAAGCAATAAGAAAAACCAATACAAAAAAGCAAGATATTGAAATGGACCGGCTGTTAGATCAAGCCAATGCCGAATAGGAGATTAACCCCATGATCATAAAATTCTTTAGTGCACTCTCTAAAAATAAAGCAAAAGCTGCTATTGAAAACTCACACAGTGAGTGCAGAAATTTAACAAAACTCTGCTTTATTTTTCCCCTTTTATTTATTTTTTCTTGCCTGCCCACACCTCTTCAAGCACAAGCTTCTCAAAAATCACTAGTATGCGCCCCTTGTGATGAACCACTTCCTGGTACCGCCCTATGGCATTACATGAAAGGAATAGAAGAACTCATAGGGGTTCGAACAAACGCATACCTTGCCAATGAACATTTTAAACGTGCTGTTGATATGAATTATCCTCCAGCCATTAAAGCATTAGCTGATAGCTACTATTCAGGCGATGGAGTAGAAGAAGACAAAAAACAAGCTTTAGCCTTATATATTCGTGCATCTAATTTAGGAGATGGCGCAGCGCAGTTCAACGCGGGCGTAATCTTACTTCGCGGATATGCAGATAAGCCAGACTTCGTTCTTGCATATTATTATTTGTGCTTGGCAACCATGAACGAAGGACTTGATGAAATAGCACAAGATGCTGCAATTTACCGTGATGAAGCCGCAGAAATGCTTACCCCCGAGCAACTACAAGATATTTATAGAAAACTCATCAACAACCCAGCACTTAATCCAAGCAAAAGCTTTGCTAAGCCCGACCTGCCTCCAAGCTTAGAGTCAGCGGATCAACACCCAGAGAAGCCATTGACGCTCTCCAACGAAAATCCAAAGCCGAATTGAAAACTATTTCTTCGCTAGGCTCAACCACAATCCAAAAATTGTCTTGTATCTCTTGCTCCAGCTGATTCGCCCCCCAGCCTGTATAGCCCAAAGCTAATAAAAATTTTCTTGGGCCCTGCTCTTGCGCTAAGGTTCGCAAAATATCAAGCGTTGCTGTAATGCAAAAATGCTCACCAACACGAACTGTTGAATCACTATGGTAATCTGTTGAATGCAAAACAAAACCTCGGCTTACCTCTACTGGACCACCCGCATGCATCTGCACATTTTTTGGTGATACCGAAGGCATAATATCAAGCTGCATTAATAAATCATCAAACGAAAGCGAACTAAGAGACTTGTTAATAACAAGACCAATCGCTCCATACTCATCATGCCCGCAAATATAAATAACCGCATGATCAAATCGACTATCTGCCATAAAAGGCATAGCAACTAACAACTTACCCGTCAGATAATCATTTTTTTTGAACTCTTTTTTTGAACCAGAATCTAAAACACGACGCACTTTGTCCTCATAACATTTTATAGAAGCTACATGCTCCCTAAGTACTATCATCATAAATCAGTAAATGTTACCATTCGCTTAACAGAAACAAAAAAAGATATTAAATGTATTTAAAAATACATAAATACGAAGAATTAATTATACTTACTGAATATTTAAAAAATACTTCTCCAGAATGGATTGCTATAGACACAGAATTCCACCGTGAATCCACCTATTTCCCTATTCTTAGCCTTGTTCAAGTGGCAACTCAATCTCAAGTTTGGGTTATTGATGCGCTCAGCTGCACAGATATAACCCCCTTGAAAAAAATTTTAGAAGATCCTTCTATAAAAAAAATTTTTCACGCCGGCGACCAAGATTGGGAAATTCTAAAACAAGCAGCCGGCGCTATAACATGGCCATTCACAGATACGCAAATCATGGCCACCTTTGCAAAAATGGATCACAGCAGCAGTCTTGAATCACTTGCATTAAAACTTCTCAATGTTTCAGTTGATAAATCACAACAAAAAACTAACTGGCTGCAGCGTCCACTGCAGGAAGAACAGCTCAAATACGCAGCAAGCGATGCGGCTTATGTGGCTAAAATTTACCCAATTTTAAACAAAAAACTTACTGAATTAGATCGCAACACCTGGGTAGACCAAGAAATGAGCTCCCTGTTGCAAAAATATAAGCGTCATCCGTCAAAAGATTGGCTGAAATTATGCTTTATGGGCTGCAAATGGCCAGTTCCTTTTTATGCTGTAGGACTTGCCAAATGGCGAGAAAAATGGGCAAAAAAACTCAACGTCCCTAAGCGATATGTCATCGCAGACGCCTTACTCGATCAAGCATTACAATCAAAAAGCATAAAACACATTAATGGTGATAACTGCCCAGAAGAAGCCTATAAAGATTTGGTAAAAGTCTGGAAAAATCTTACTTATACACAAAGCAACCAACAAGAAGCATATATTAGTAAATTGCAACATGCCGTCAATAATCATCTGCAAATATTTAATCTCAAGCAGCGCAGCATCTTAAAAAAATGGAAAGCAAAAGTAAGAAACATAGCAAAACAGCTTGAACTACCTGCACACTACATACTCAACAAACAGCAGCTATTGCAGTTAGTTTCTGGCAGAAAGCCTACTCTTCCTCCATGGAAAAAGACCCTCTTCAAGAAAAAACCAACTGTGCAATAAACTGTGAAGCTATTGACGTCACATCAACTTCACAGTAAAATGCACAGTAACAAAAACTAAGACACAACTTGGCGATGATAGAAGATCTTATAAAAAAAAACGAAGGAGCAACTTTAGAGTTTAAAGAAAATATAAAATCTGCAAGCCTAATCCCTACAATTATTGCCTTTGCAAATACTTCTGGCGGACGAATTATCATAGGCATTAACGATAAGACACGCTATATAACTGGCATTCAAGACCCTCATCAAAATTCTGAAAACATTATTAACCAAATCCATGATGCAATTGAGCCAAAAATCTTGCCAAATATTGAAGTTATTCCTTATCGAAACACATACGTTATTAGCATAGAAATTTACCCAAGCCCTCTAAAGCCACACTACATAAAATCAAAAGGAAAAGAAAAATCTACATATATTCGCATTGGCTCAACTACTCGCTTAGCAGATGATGCGCTGCTAAGCGTGATCGAACGATCAAAAAAAATCAAATCATACGATGAAGAATTATACTATGCAGCTAACTGTGAAGATATAGATTTTTCCTCTGTTTCACAGTTTTTTGCACACCAAAAAACGCTACTGAAAAATGATTTTATTTCTTTAGGAATACTGTCTAAAGAAGGAAAAGAATTAATCCCGACAACTGCAGGAATTCTTCTTTTTGGAAAAAACCGCCTAGAGCTTTTTCCTGATGCTTATATTCAAATTGGTGTTTTTGGCGACACTACCAGAGACAAAATTTTAAATTCCCAGAAAATAACTTCTTTCTTTCCTCAAGCAATTGAAGAAGCTCTTTCGTTTATTAAAAGGCATGTCCGTGTTGAATTAAAAATTGAAGATATACGACATCAAGAAATTTGGGAAATTCCCAAAATTGCTCTCAGAGAAGCTATTATCAACGCTGTTGTCCATACAGATTATTCATTAAAAGGTTCACCAATACGTCTTGCCATTTTTGATGATCGTATAGAAATTGAAAATAGCGCCCTACTACTTTCAGGGCTAACTTTTGAAGATTTAAAAAATGGTATTTCAAAAATACGTAACCCCATCATTGCACGCATTTTCAATGAGCTTGGCCTAATTGAACAGTGGGGAAGCGGCATCAATAGAATGATAAACATCTGCAAAGAAGCAGGCCTTAAAGAGCCAAAATTTGAAGAACTTAACTCTCGTATTCGCGTAACCTTTTATAAAGAAAAAATCACTCAACCAACCCTTGATAGTGTTGATAAAAAAATAGTCAAACTACTTGGTTCGTATGGCCCTTTATCTACCCATCAATTTAGCGAGTGTTTAAATATAAGCAGACGATCCATTATTAATAGGCTTGCAAGACTTAGAAGTAATGGCCAGATAATAGAGATTGCTCAAACCCCTAATGATCCTAAAAAACAATATTCTTTGAAAGAAGGAAAGAAAGTGATAAGCGAAAATTATTTTGATGAAACACTGCATAGCATTAAGCAAACGTTTCAAAATCCAGACAGCGTTAAAGCTTTTTGGCAAGATATCAATTATCAGCGATACGCAATATTTCAAATTAAAGTAGATAAAGATTGGATAAATCTATGCTTTAGTAAAGTTATAGTTAACGATTTCTTTTTTAATGATAGCTCAAAGCATGAAATTAAAGCTCTTTCCAAAGTACAAAAAATTGTAACTTCAGACCCAATATTTAGAGAAATTCTATTAAATGCGCTAGCTAATGAAACAACTCAAAAGTCTTTCAAGAAAAGAGAAACAACCACATATTACGTGCAACCTGAAGATTTCTTAGATAAGGACTATAAAGATCCTTCAAATGGTTATCGGTAAAAACAATTTTTAACTGGCTAACACAAAGAAAAAACCAACTGTGCAATAAACTGTGAAGCTATTGACGTCACATCAACTTCACAGTAAAACGCCCATAACCTAAACACAAAAATTTATTAAAATTTTACCTTTTATTAAGTTTTCATTTTCTAGAATAAAGCTGCAAATGAACACAACAGGCATCATATGAAAATATTAAAATTTCTCACATGCTTTTTCTTAAGCATAACATTTTTAAACGCAACAACAGAAGATAACTATATTCTTGTCACCGGCGGCACCGGCTACATTGGTCTATCCACCTGCCGGCTTTTAAGCGAAGCTGGTTATACCCCTATCACAGTAGATGATTTCTCAAACTCTACAATGCCAACCATAAGCTGGGGCACTATAGAACAAGCTGATATTAGAAATAAAGATCAACTACATGAAATTTCTGGCCGATATCCATTCAAGGCTGTTGTTCATTTAGCTGCAAAAATTTATGTGCCAGAGTCCGTAGAGCAGCCTGATCTTTATTACCAGGTCAATGTAGATGGCAGCAAAAATGTCATCAACATCGCACAAGCTTTAGATATTCCCATGGTATTTGCTTCAACCTCTGCTGTATACGGCACATTAGAGTCTGACGATCCCGTATCAGTAGCCAGAGAACTTGCTCCTGAAAGCCCATACGCCCAAAACAAAGCTGAAACCGAACGTGATTTACGATCAAGTGGCCTTCGTTATGCTATATTGCGATATTTCAACGTCAGTGGAATAGACCGCTTAACAGATAACATTGATGGTCATTCTCAGCAGCTTGTTCCTGCCCTTGTCAAAGCGTTCAAAGAAGATCCTGTGCAAGTAACAGTTTATGGTGAAGATTATCCCACACACGATGGATCATGCATTCGCGATTACTTAAATGTTATTGATGTCGCACGCGCCAATGTTAAAGCAGTGCAATATCTCCTGGCAGGCAACCAGTCTATCACTGCAAATATTGGCACAAGCACCGGCTTTACTGTAAAAGAAGTTGTTGAAGCTGTTGCTAATTATACGAATAAAGATTACACCATTAGCAATCCCGGCAGACGCGCTGGCGATGTCCCCATTGTTGTAGCAGATATCACAGAAGCACTAGAAAACCTTGGATGGAATCCAACACAATCATCACTTGATGAAATTGTAGGGTCTTACTATGCCAAGGAAGCAGAAGAAGTATAAGCTTTTTCCAAAATAATCTTGCCCGCAAGCCAAAACCACTTTATACATAATTCTATATGAATTAAAAAAGTAACGTTATGGCCGCGGGCAAACTTGATAAAGAAGCGATTGTAGAACTAGCTGAAATATTAAAAGAAACTGATCTTTCAGAAATAGAATTCGAAGCAAACGGGGTGAAAATCCGCGTTGCACGCCAAATAGCACAATCATTTACAAGTGCGCCTATGCAAACAGCCTCCCCTGCAGCATCAAACGCAGCTCCTACTTCTCCATCTGCCCATCCTGGCACCGTAAAATCCCCAATGGTTGGCACTGTTTATTTATCCCCAGAACCAGGGGCAATGCCATTTGTCAAAGCAGGTGACAGCGTAAGTGCAGGACAAACCCTGTTAATCATTGAAGCAATGAAAGTCATGAATCCTATCAAAGCCCCCAAATCTGGTACTGTAACCAAGATATTTGCACGGGATTCAGAACCCACCGAATTTGACGCTCCCTTACTAATTATTGAATAACAATGAAACTATTTAAAAAAGTTCTCATCGCTAATCGTGGAGAAATTGCTTTGCGCATTTTGCGTGCTTGCAAGGAAATGGGCATTAAAACCGTTGCCATACACTCAACCGCTGATGAAACCAGCAAGCATGTACGTTTAGCTGATGAAAGCGTATGTATAGGCCCCCCATCTGCAAAAGACAGCTATCTTAAAATGTCTGCTATTATCAGTGCAGCCGAAGTTACAGGTGCTGATGCTATTCATCCAGGTTTTGGATTCTTATCTGAAAATGCAGCTTTTGCTCAAATGGTTGAAGAACACAACATAACCTTCATCGGCCCGACTCCACAGCACATCACAATGATGGGCGATAAGATCACAGCAAAAAAAACTATGATAGAATTGGGCGTTCCAGTTGTTCCAGGTACTGAAGGAGCCGTCACTGTTGATAATGCTGTCCAATGGGCAAATAAAATCGGTTACCCCGTTATTATCAAAGCAACATCTGGCGGTGGCGGCAAAGGCATGAAAGTTGCCAGTTCAGATGATGAAGTAGTAACAGCAGTCCGTCTTGCTGGCGTTGAAGCCAAGGCTAACTTTGGCAATGATGAAGTTTATATGGAACGCTACCTAAGCAAACCTCGTCACATTGAAATACAGGTTGTAGGCGACACACAAGGAAACGTTGCCAACCTTGGTGAACGCGATTGCTCAATTCAACGTCGCCATCAAAAAGTTTGGGAAGAAGCACCATCTCCAGCCCTCACCCCTGATCAACGCAAAGCCTTAGGTGTAATTGTTAATAAAGCCATCAAAAAAATGGGGTATCGCGGTGTTGGCACCCTAGAATTCCTTTTTGAAAATGGCGAATTCTTCTTTATGGAAATGAACACACGTATTCAAGTTGAGCACCCTGTCACCGAAATGATCACCGGCATTGATTTAATCAAAGAACAAATCACGATTGCCGCTGGCCATCCATTATCATTTTCTCAAGACGATATTAAAATAACAGGGCATGCTATTGAATGCCGTATCAATGCAGAAGACCCACAAACATTTGCCCCTTCCCCTGGAAAAGTTACCTCTTATCACACACCGGGTGGATTTGGGGTGCGTGTTGATAGCCATGTTTATGCTGGTTATACTGTTCCCCCATATTATGACAGCATGGTAGCAAAGCTTATAGTGCATGGAAAAAATCGTGAAGAAGCCATACAAAAAGTAAAACGCTGTTTAGATGAATATGTTGTTGATGGTATAAAAACAACAATCCCTCTGCACCGCATACTTGCTGATGATCCTGATATGCGCAAAGGTGATTATGACATTCACTGGCTAGAAAAGCGACTAAGTGAAGAGTCCTAAATCACGCAATAAAATCATCTTTTAATTAAATAAATTCAGGCGAAATTTGTCTGGTAATTATTGTTTATGAAAAAAATTTTTGCGCTAGCGTAAAAATAAGATGAAAAGACGCAGCAAAGAATACAAGAACACCTAAACTAAAAATATAGCCAATCAGTATAAAAACACCATCTTTTGCAATTATACCAAGGGCCAAAAAAACCAGGGCAATACCACACAAAAAATTTGCCATAGGTATAGGCAAAGCAATAAGTAGGCCGTGAATTAAGCACACAAAACCCAAAAATCTCTCCCAAAATATAGATGTTAATAAAGGAAAACGTGGCTTAAGGTACTTTTCAATTCTCACAAGATAAGGGTTAAAAATCCTTAAAACTGATTCAAAATGCTTTTTAGATAATTTTTGCTTAACAATAAATTTAGGAAACCAAACCTTTTCTCTTCTCAGTATCATTTGCATGCTAACAAAAATAAGTATTAGCCCAAAAAAAGTAGAAACCCCAGGAATTGAAGCAATCAAACAGGCATTAGGTATTGCCAATATAAGCAATAACACTCCAAAAGATCTATCTTTTAATTCTTCAACAAAGTCATAAAGAGTAAAGTGTTCCCTTTTCATATTTTTCAAAAAAATATGAAGCATTTTTGTAATTGTTTTTGCTCTAATATCCATTACTAAAAACTAGAATATTTTAAATAATTTTTCCCCAAACAATTTAAGCATATAAAATCACCACAAGACCAGTAAGAAGCTTTGCACACCCAAAAACTGCTAAAAACATTTTTCAAAAATCACAATTTTCCGCCCAAATAAAATTTATTTTTTGCCCGAAACACTAGTCTGTATAAGGTGTCAAGGTATGGGCTATTTTATTTTTTGCCAAAATACCTATTTCATGAGATCGTAAAATAGGATTTTAAATCCAAGGGAAAGAGCTCTCCTGAAGATCAACAATCCAAAGTCGACTTTTAAGAAATAACACTAAGTTGTCCCGGC